>ERZ824575.95-NODE-95-length-122380-cov-6.681660_pt1 | contig 122380 bp, 110 predicted proteins | sample MGYA00519470_ERZ824575 | MGnify/ENA primary metagenome ERZ824575 (study PRJEB31778, sample SAMEA3449170) | human gut metagenome | biome: human gut; feature: human-associated habitat; material: faeces | place: United Kingdom | collected 2010/2012 ... | reverse complement strand
TGAGCATGGGGATGAAGGACTTACCGGAAAGGCCGAACTTGCGGAAGATACGGTCAAGAACGAAGGCGATACGGGCCATGTAGCCGCAAGCCTCGAGGAATGCGAGCATCAGGAACAGAACGAGCATCTGGGGAACGAATCCGAGAACGGCGCCGACACCGGCAACGATACCGTCAAGGATAAGACCGCTGAGCCACTCGGGGCACACGGGGTCGTCGCTGTCAACGCGGAGAGCGTCGCCTATCAGAGTGGGGATGCCGGGGACCCAAACGCCGAAGTCGGCAGGATCGGGAGCGGCAAATTCCGCATTCTTGGTCTCAAAGTATTCCTTGGCTTCAAGGAATGACATCTGAACGACTGCATCGTTATTCTTCTCCGATTCGGGAACGGAAGAATAGTAAACAGTCAGATCGTTCTGCGCAAGAGTTTCCTCATCCTCAACGGTAACGGTGCCCGTTGCGTTGTCGGAGTCGGGCTTGAAGTTCTTGATCGCTTCAAGAGCTGCGGCAGCATCAAAATCTTCGGCTTCGGGATCTATTTCAACAAAGCCGTTGATTGCATTCAGCGCGTCGCTGTATTCGCCGTCCGCATCATTGTACTCGGCAGAGCCGATCCAGAGCAGGTGCCAGCCGTCGCCGAACACACCGTCGTTTGCCCAGTCGGTAGCAGGCGCACCGACCGCGACCATTGCGATGTAGTAAACAAGGAACATGACCACCATGAAGATCGGCAGACCGAGCCAACGGTTGGTAACGACCTTATCGATCTTATCGGAGGTGGAGAGCTGTCCGACGCTCTTTTTCTTGTAGCATGCCTTGATGATGGAGGCTATGTAAACATAACGCTCGTTGGTGATGATGGACTCGGCGTCGTCGTCAAGCTCCTCTTCGGCTGCCTTGATATCCTTTTCGATATGCGCAAGTGTTTCGGGAGCTATCTTGAGCTGATCGAGCACCTTATCATCGCGTTCGAAGATCTTGATGGCGTACCATCTCTGCTGCTCCTCGGGCAGACTGTGAACCGCAGCTTCCTCGATGTGAGCGATCGCATGCTCGACACAACCGGAGAAGGTGTGCTGAGGAATGGTCTTTACATTCTTTGCAGCGTCGATCGCGGCATCGGCTGCTTCCATGATACCGGTCCCCTTAAGAGCCGAGATCTCAACGATCTTGCATCCGAGCTGACGTGAAAGCTCTGCGGTGTTGATCTTGTCGCCGTTCTTCTTCACGACGTCCATCATGTTGATGGCGATAACTACCGGGATGCCCAGCTCGGTGAGCTGTGTGGTGAGGTAAAGGTTACGCTCAAGGTTGGTGCCGTCGATGATATTGAGAATGGCATCGGGGCGCTCGCCTATAAGATAATTTCTCGCCACAACTTCCTCCAGTGTGTAAGGAGAAAGCGAATAAATACCGGGAAGGTCGGTGATGATAACGCCGTCGTGCTTTTTGAGCTTACCTTCCTTCTTCTCTACCGTAACTCCGGGCCAGTTACCAACGAACTGGTTCGAACCGGTAAGAGCATTGAACAGTGTTGTTTTGCCGCTGTTGGGGTTACCCGCAAGGGCAATTCTTAATTCACTCATGTCTTGATCCTTTCCTGAATCGGGTTAGTTTTTGCTAACCGTTGATCTTTGAATATCGGGGATCGGCGTCCCCGTGCGTTATGCCGGTAAGAAGATCACTCAACCTCGATCATATCAGCGTCCGCCTTGCGGAGCGAAAGCTCGTATCCGCGCACAGTAACTTCGATCGGGTCGCCGAGCGGTGCAACCTTGCGGACGTAAACTTCGACGCCTTTGGTAATACCCATGTCCATGATGCGACGCTTGACCGCACCCTCGCCGTGAAGCTTTACGACTTTTACGGTATCTCCGATCTTTGCCTGCCTTAAGGTCTTCATTGCCTGTATCCTCCTTGATAGAATTGCATGACTTTATTGTTCGGGCACACAGTGCCGTCAAACCATGATTTTTCTTGCCATCTCTTCGCTGATGGCAACGCGGGATTCCTTGACGTTTACGATCACGTTCCCGCCGAGAGCGGTGATAACAGTCACGTTTCCGCCGACGACGAACCCGAGATTTTCAAGATGCTGCTTCACCTCGGCGTTCCCGCCTATTTTCTTTATCGTGTTTTCCTCGCCCACAACGGCAAGACTCAGTGGCATCATTTTCAAACTCCGCATACAGTCCGCAATTAGCACCCGCTAACCCAAGGACTTTATTATTGGTTAGCCCTTGCTAACCGTGCATAATGATACACGAATTCCGTCCGTTTGTCAAGTGTTTTTTTCAAAAAAATCCCCATTTTCGTCATTTTCGGCGCAATACACACTAAGTTAGCCTCAGCTAACCTTTTAATTGTTCAATTTGCCTATCAAAAAAGTATGCTGCACCTCTCCTTCGCGCGTCAATATTTTTCCAAAAGGCATTGACGGCACGGCTCACATCTGTTATAATAAATCAGAATAAAAAAGCCGAAAGGAATGTTGATAAAATGAAACTGAGACCCCCGGCAATACCGCTTATAACGGTCGATCCGTATTTTTCCGTATGGTCGGTAAACGACCGCCTTAACGAAAGCACCACGCGCCACTGGACGGGCTCACCGAACACCATTGAAGGTACCGTTACCGTAAACGGCAAGGAATATGTCTTTATGGGCGACGCGGGAAAACGCGAAAAGATCCCGCAGACCGACTTTTTCTATGACGCGCTGACCACAAGCTATGTTTTAAAAAACGATGAGATAACGCTCGGTCTGCGCTTTATGACGCCGCTTTTTGCCGACGATCTTGAGATAATGACACGCCCCATCTCGTATCTTGCGATCAACTGCACGACCGCCGACGGGTCACCCGCCGAAATAAAGATATCGGCTTCCGAAGAGCTTTGCCTCAACCTGCGCGGCGAAGGCACGGTCGCGGGCGAGACGGTCGCCTTCCGCGGAGGCAAAGCCGTAAAAATGGGCAACACCGAGCAGAAGCCCCTCTGGCGCAGCGGAGACAATGTGCGCATCGACTGGGGATATTTCTGGCTCGCCGCCAAGGGCAACGCCGATACATCGTTTATTGACGGCTCCGACGGCATGAAATACGCCGTGCTGAAAAAAACCGTAACGTCGGGCGAGAATGCACTTATAATGTTCGCATACGATGACACCGAAAGCATCGAATACTTCGGCAAGCGTCTGCGCTCCGTCTGGAACAGCAAGGGCAAGACGATAGAAGAAGCTCTCGCCGATGCCGCTGAGGACTGGGTGAAGCTCGAACGCCGCGCCGACGAGTTTTCCAAAGAGCTGAGAACGGACGCTACCCTTGCGGGCGGTGAAAAGTATGCGGATATGCTGTCGCTCGCCTGGAGACAGGCTATCGCCGCTCACAAGGCGGTGCTTGACGAGAACGGCGAGCTGCTCTTTATCTCAAAGGAATGCTTCTCAAACGGCTGCGCCGCTACCGTTGACGTCAGCTATCCCTCTATCCCCATGTTCCTCATCTACAATCCCGAGCTTGTCATAGGCATGATGCGCCCGATATTCAGATACGCGGCCTCCGACGACTGGCACTATGACTTCGCACCGCACGACGCAGGCAGATATCCGCTTCTCAACGGTCAGATATACGGCGGCGGCAACCTGCCCGACAAGCAGATGCCGGTCGAGGAATGCGGAAATATGCTCGTTATGGCTGCAACAGCCTCGATAGCCCTCGGCAACGCCGACTTTGCCGCAAAGCATATCGAAACGCTCAACACATGGGCTGAATATCTGATAAAATTCGGCAAGGATCCCGAGAACCAGCTCTGCACCGACGATTTTGCGGGGCACCTTGCTCACAACTGCAACCTCTCTCTCAAGGCGATAAGCGGGCTTGAAGGACTGTCTGTGATCCATCGCATGCTCGGCAACGCCGACCTTGAGAAAAAATATGATGCCGCCGCACGCGAGATAGCCTCCGACTGGTGCCGCCGCGCCGACAACGGAGACGGCAGCTTCCGCCTTGCCTTCGATCGCCCCGGCACATACAGCATGAAATACAACGCCGTGTGGGACAAGCTTTTCGGCAGCAATATATTCCCGTCTTACGTGTTCGAAAGCGAGCTTGCGACCAACTTCCGCCACTTCAACCCTTACGGAATGCCGCTTGACAACCGCGCAAAATACACAAAGGCGGACTGGATTGTATGGACGGCGACGCTCTCACACGACCTCGGGACATTTGAACGATACATCGAGCCGCTGTGGCTCGCCTATCACCTCACGCCCGACCGTGTGCCCATGACAGACTGGTATGACACCGTAACGACGATGCATCATCATTTCCAGCACCGTTCGGTTGTCGGCGGACTTTTCATCAAGCTGCTTGAATACAAAGGAATAATGAAGGTAAACTGACCCGTGAGGACCGAAAAAATAAGCGCCGCCGACATCGGCGCGTGCTGCGATATCTATAATTATTACATACGGAACACCTGTTTTACGCTTGAAGAGGAAGAGGTGAGTCGCGAGGAATTCGCCGCACGTGTGGCAAGGATAAGCCGCACATATCCCTATATCGTGGCGCGCAACGATGCGGGCGAGGTCACGGGATATGCCTATCTCGACACCTTCAACCCGCGCAGCGCCTACCGCCGCACCGCAGATCTTTCGATATACGTGAGTCACGAACACCTGCACGAGCACATCGGCGGCATCCTGCTTGCCGACATCGAAAAGAAAGCAGCGGAATACGGCATCACCACGCTCATCTCGATAATCACGAGCGAAAACGCCGGCTCCGTCGCGTTTCACGAGAAAAACGGCTTCGTCCGTGAAGGAACGATACATGACGTTGCCGTAAAATTCGGAAAAACGCTGAGTATCGACTATTACAGAAAACCGCTTTGAAAAAACAAAACCGTCAGAGCCGCGGCTCTGACGGTTTTGTTTTATTTTCTACCTTTGCTTCTCGGCTCGGGCGTTATATGCTGGAATATCACCGCCTGACCTGTGCGGCGCGCCGAGGCATACTTTTCGGGCGTGTCTATCGTCCACAAAAAGAGCGGAGCGTGAAAAAGCTTGGTGCATATGCGAACGGGCAGGCTGTTCTGCCACTCGATATCGCTTGCAATAAAGTCGGGGCGCGACAGAAAGTTCAGGAGCATCGGCGTCGCAATGAGATTGACAAAGAAGTTCCCCTTCTTGTTGTTGCGGAAAAGATTCGTCGTGAGCTGACCGCGCACATATCTCGGACGGTTCTTGCGGAACCAGTTCAGCAGCAGCGGATTGAAGGATTCGATGCAGAAATACCCGTCGTATTCGTCAAGCATTGCCGCCGCCTTTTCGCAAAGTGAAATATCGTAGCCCTTCAACTCGATGAGGAGCGGCGTATCCTTGCCGACGCGCGTGAGAACATCGCGGAAGGTCGGAATGCGGTCGCAGCTTCCGGTGATCCCCACCCAACTCAGCTCCGACGCGGTAAGGTCGCTTACCTTTTCTGGTCTGCCGCAGAGACGCTCGAGCGTGTCGTCGTGAAATACCATTATCTCGCCGTCGGCGGAAAGCTGAATGTCAAGCTCTATCCCGTACCCGGCGCGATCGGCAGCCATGAATGCGGGCATGGTGTTTTCGGCAATGTCGTCATCCCACAGACCGCGATGAGCATAGTCGGTCTTGAGCGGCTCAAGTGAGGTCTTTGCCTCCTTGCGCGGCTTTACCGCAAGAAGATAAAGCCCCGCCAGCGCTATCAGAACTATAATTATTATCAGAAATGCCATCAGTCGTCACCCTCTCCGAGCGTTTCGAGCGCGCCCTTCTTTTCGGGCTTCGAGTCACCGTGACGCACAAACGTCATGGTTATGAGTGCAAACGCCACACATACGGCGGCATACGGGAAGAGCGATCTCATTCCGAGCTTATCCATCATAAAACCGGATACGACCGGCGTGAGCGTCTGCGCCGCCATGCTTGCGGTATAGTAAAAGCCGGTGTATTTTCCGACATTGCCGCCGCGCGCCAGCTCGACCACCATCGGGAAGGAGTTGACGTTTATCGTTGCCCAGCCGATGCCCGCAAGCGCGAATATGACCATCATCACCGGCAGAGGTGTGCCGTTGTCAAGAAACGCAGCGACCGTAAAGGCGGTGCCGAGCATTATAACGCCCGCTATGATCGTCTTTTTTCGCCCGATCTTCGACGCGACCGCGCCGACGGGGATATACGATATCAGTGCCGCGATATTGGCGACAAGGAGCGTGCTGTTGTAGTCAAGGTTGAGCACGTTGCCCGCATACACGGAATATTTGCTCGTTACGGCGTTATAACCGAAGAACCAGAACACGACCGAGGCAAGTATAAGCACAAGAGAGGTCATCTCCCCGCGTGAGAGCTTCCCCGCTCCCGCCTCGTGTTTGGCGTCAAGGTCGTTTTCGCTCTCGTCGATGCCGAACTCGCGGCTCTCGTCCTCCATCTTCTTCACAAGGCGCGGCTCTTTAACGGTCAGCATGAATGCACAGAGGCAGACGAGCATTATACCGCCCACGATGCAGAAATATCCGGTATAGCTCATAAATGTGTTTGCCGTCTTGCCGGTTTTGAGGACGATACCGAGACCGAGCACAAGGCTGCCGCCTATCGTCCCCATAAGGTTGATTATGGCGTTTGCCTTTGAGCGGAGCGGCTTGGGCGTCACGTCGGGCATCAGCGCCACGGCGGGCGTGCGGAAGGTCGCCATTGCCATGAGCAGCACAAGCAGTATCGCAATAAATCCGACAAGAATGCCGGTGTTCTTTGCCGTGATCTCTGTCTTTACATACGACTGTCTTGCGGGAACGACGTAATTCGTATAGTCGTCGGTCGCCTTGCCCGTCTCCGCGTCGATGCTCTCTATCGCGGCGAACTCGTCACGCGTGAATTTATCGGAGAGTCTGAACTTTTCGCCGCCCGGCGTCACAAGATCGGCGTCCTTTTTGACGTCGTATATCATGTATTGCGCTTCCCTGCTGCCGATATCGCCTATCTTTGAAAGCTGCGCGCCCGATATGAGCGAGAGCCCCGTCAACGCAACGACTGCCGCTATCGTGCCGAAAAGGATGAACGGCGTGCGTCTGCCGAGCTTTGAACGGCACTTATCGGACAGAACGCCGAACAGCGGCAGCATGAACAGCGCAAGGATGTTGTCAAGTGCCATGATAAAGCCGGACACCGACTGCGACATACCGAAGCGGTCGGTGAGTATTTTGGGGATTATCGTGTCGTAAGCCTGCCAGAAGGTGCAGATAAGGAAAAACGCAAAGCCTACGCACACCGTGCGTTTTACATTGAGTTTCATTGCTTTTTGCTCCTTTTATCAATTATATACCTGACCTTCAGCACCGCCGCCTGCGTTTTGCCGTCGGTTATCTCACCGCGCGCCGCCATATCGCAGAGCGCATCGAGCGGCATGCTGATAAGGTTCAGAAATTCATCATCATCGGGAGACGCCTCTCCCATGTGAAGTCCCTCGGCAAGGTACATGTGTATCACCTCGTCGAGTATTGCAGGAGAAGAATAAAAATCGCCTATAAACGTCAGCCGGTCACACACGGCTCCCGTCTCCTCGCGCAGCTCGCGCCGCGCCGCGTCCGCAAAATGTTCCTCCGAGTGTTCTCCCGGCTCAAGCTTTCCCGCGGGGATCTCGGTCATTACCGTCGCCTCGGGATATCTGTACTGCCTCACGAGCAGCACCTCGTTTTTGTCCGTCAGCGGAACGACACAGACAGCACCCGGATGCCTCACCACCTCGCGCGTCGCCCGGGCTCCGTCCGGCAGCCTTACCGTGTCGCGCTCGACACGTATCACTCTGCCATCAAATATTTTTTCTCCCGACAGACGTACCTCTGTCATGTCCTTTTCGTTCAAAAGCTCATTCCCCTTTCGTATGCTCCAAAGGTTCAGCTTTAGTATACAGCAAAAAACTCCGTTTGTCAAAGATTTTTATGTGTTTTTACCGCGTGCGGCAAATAAAAAAGCCGCCGTCCCGTTTTTTGCCGTCCCGAGGTTGAAACCGGGCGTGTTTTATGGTATGATAATATACAGTTCATTAAGGCAAAAGACTACCGGAGGCATTTTTCATGCTTGATTCGACAAGGACCGAATATCTGCTCGGCACCGAAGCGCTCGGACGTCTGAAACGCGCGCACGTCGCGCTTTTCGGACTCGGCGGCGTCGGCGGCGCCGTGCTTGAAGCGCTCGTCCGCGCGGGAGTCGGAGAGCTAACGCTCATCGACGGCGACGACGTAGCGCCTTCCAACCTCAACCGTCAGTTGATAACCGATCAAAGCAACATAGGCACGCCAAAAACAGATGCGGCTGCGGCACGCGCCGCAAGCATCGATCCCGACTGCCGCATGCATACGCTCAACGCCTTCTATCTCCCCGGCGACGCCGAAAAGCTCGGCATAGATTTCGGTAAATTCGATTATGTTGCCGACTGCATAGACACCGTTTCGGCAAAGCTCGATATAATCGTGCGGGCGACCGCTGCGGGAGTGCCCGTGATATCAGCTATGGGCGCGGGCAACAAACTGCACCCCGAGCTCTTTGAACTGGCAGACATTTATTCCACCTCGGTATGCCCGCTCGCACGCGTTATGCGGCGCGAGCTCAAGGCGCGCGGCATAAAAAAGCTGAACGTGGTGTATTCGCGCGAAGAAGCGCATCCCTATGCCGTGAAACCGACACCGGAGGGCGAGCACGGACGCATCCCGCCCGGCAGCGTTCCGTTCGTCCCGCCCGTCGCGGGATTTATAATGGCAGGCAAAATAATACGCGACATCGCCGGTATCGGATAAAAAAAAAGAACAGCCGCCGCTCATGCTTTCGCACGGGCGGCGGCTGTCAGTCGTTCGCGGTATTTCAGTCGATATCCTCGACCACCTTGTCGGGGCGGGTCTCAAGCACCTCCGGGTGCTCGACAAGCTTCTTGTAGAGCTTGAACGCCGAGGCATAATAATGCCCGTCGCAGATACGCTCGTCAGTGACCACCTTGACATCCATGTACTTTTTGCGGTTGAGCACACCCTTGCGGTCATACTCGTAGCACACGCTTTTCGTTCCGTACGAGATAAAGACCGGGAGGTTGCCGAAATCATAGATGTGATGGTAGATCGGTTTTATCCCGAGCGAACCCATGCTCGTGATTATCATCGATCCGTGGAAAGGACTCAGCTCAAGAAGCCCCTTGGGCAGGCGTCCTATGTAGTCAAGGCAGCGCAGGACCCACATCGTGAACCTGAGCAGTTGACCGGGTATGAGCGAGAGTACCTTGCTGAGCTTATCGAACTCGGTGGGGTGATCCATCGAGGCGATAGCCGCCTGTGCCGTAGCGTTGAATTTCTCGTAGACCTCATCAAGGGTATCCGACGGGTTGAATTTCACCTTGATAAGAGTCTCCGGGGCATTGAGCGACAGCTCCTTTTTGACCGTCATTACAAAGACGATCTCGTTACGCGCGAAAATTTTCTGACCGCTTACGAAACGGTTGATGCCCGGGCGCTGCGATATTGTACGCAGATACGCCGCAAGCAGCACATGAAGCGCCGAAAAATGAATTTTTCCTTCTCTGACTTTGCGTCGGCAAAGGTCATCTACACGGCTGATCTCCAAACGATCGTAAAAGGTGTTGAGCGCATCACTGCGCTTCGGCATTATGTAGGGCATGAGGCGAAGCACCGGCTGTATCGTGCGGAGCTTGCGGCCTTCCCTGCGGTCGCCGAGACGTCTCTTGCGTTTGCGGTAAGCAAGCGGATTCTCCTCAGTCGTAGCCGGCGCATTTGCGGTCTTCTGCGGGACCTCGGTCGTTGCGGTCGGTTCAGCTGTTGCCACCTCGGAAGCGACATCCTTTTCGTTTTCCATTGTGTCACCACCTTTCATTTTTTCACACCGATATAGCTATAACGGCGGATAGAACATTATACACTTTTTCCGCATGAAAATCAAGTAAAAACAATAAAAAAACTACGATAAAATATATATCCGCCGATATGTCGGATGCCTGTTTTTCAGTTTATAAAGCGTACACAATATTACTATTGATTTTTCATCGGGAATATTGTATAATTATAATGTATAATTTTAACTGGATCGAGGAAACATGAAACACGTTGACATATATACGGACGGTGCCTGCTCGGGCAATCCCGGTCCCGGCGGATGGGGCGCGGTGCTTGTCTACGGCGAACGCGAACGAGAGCTTTCGGGCGGCGAGGCGCATACCACCAACAATCGCATGGAGCTGACCGCCGCGATACGCGCGCTCGAAGCATTGCGCGAGCCGTGCGAAGTAACGCTCACGACGGATTCGCGCTATCTTTGCGACGGGCTTGAAAAAAAATGGGCACTCGGCTGGAAAAAGCGCGGCTGGAAGAAAAGCGACGGCTCGCCCGCGCTCAATCCCGACCTTTGGGAGCGTCTGCTCGAGCTGACGGCAACGCACAAGGTCACGCTATCATGGATCAAGGGACACGCGGGACACGAATACAACGAACGCTGCGACGCGCTCGCGGTCGCTCAGTACGCAAAATACAGATCCTGACCCATGCGCCGCAGGGCGCGCAGTCATAGCATGAACACGAAAGGCTTTTCACACACAAACAGAAAAAATGAAGATCAACTCACAAAAACTTATGATAGTGCTGTTGGTGACCACCTCCGTCCTGCTGGTCGCCCTCCTGATATACGGCGGGTTCGCACTCGGCAAAAACGGCGGAGCTTCCTCAGACAGCATATCCCGTCCCTCACATGACACGGGCGGAGCACACCATCCGGCAACGGACGCACCGGTGCCCGATCCCGACGGTTCACATCCCGCCACGATAGTCCCGATATCATCCGAACGCGTGCCCGAACACCCTGCACGCTCGGGCAGGATAGAGGCGCCGGACATGGGGCTCCTTCATCTTGTCCTCTACTGGGAAACGCTCTCGCGCACGCAGGACACGGCAAAGGTGCGCGTCACCGTAAAGATCAGCACCCACGCTCTCTCGGTGTCCGAACGCAAGGGCTGCCCGCTTGAGGTCCTCGGCAAGACATATTACTACGATGCCCCCGACATCGAATACAGCGGCGACGACCGCACCGAGATATTTCTCGGCGAGCAGGTGATAACCATGCCGCTCGTCGGCGGCTGCGGCAGCGCCGAGGTCTCGACCTCATGGCAGTTCCGCGGCGAATACTCCGGTGTTGCTATAGACAAACTTACCCTTGACGGTTTTATTGAGATAAAAGACTGAAAAAATGAATTGCGGGAACGCATATGCGTTCCCATACGAAAGGATCCGACGACAATATGTCAGAATACATAGAAAAAGCCGAAAAGCTGACCCTCCCGGTGCTCCCGCTGCGCGAGGCTGTCGCTTTTCCCGGCATTCCGATAAGCTTTGAGATCGGCGACGAATGCGGCCGTGCCGCAATAGACGCCGCAAATTCCGCAGACAGGCTTTGCCTTATCGTCTGCGCAAAGGTCACGACAGACAGCGAGGTAAAGCCCGCAGATCTTTACAGGACCGGCACCGTGGCACGCCTGCGCCAGACGACAAAAACGTCGGGCGGTGTCAGAATAATCTGCGAGGGACTTTCCCGCGCAACGGTCACCGAATACCGCAAGACAGGCAAGCTGATCGACGCCGATGCGCTTTCGCGCACGGTGGAGATCGCCGACAACGGCGGCATAAAGGGCGAGGCGTATATGCGCGAAGCACTCGATATCTTCGATAAGATCGTTGGCTTTATGCCCAATGTCACCTCCGACATCAAGCTTGCCGCCCACGGTGTGACATCCCCCGGTCTGCTTGCCGACTTCATCGCTTCCGCCGTTCTTGTGAAATACACAGACAAGCAGGAGGTGCTCGACGAGTATGAACCGCTTGCACGTATATTCAAGCTCATACGCATACTCAACCGCGAGTGCGAGCTGCTTGAGTGCGAGCAGGATATACACCGCAAGGTGCGCGACAACATCGCACGCAGTCAGCGCGATTATTATCTGCGCGAGCAGATGAAGGTCATTGAGGACGAGCTCGGAGGCGGCGACGACCCCGACGATTATGCCGAAAAGATCAATAAGGCGCATCTGCCGGACGAGGTGCGCGAAAAGCTCCTCAAGGAAAACGAGCGCCTATCGCGCACGCCCTTCGGCTCAGCCGAGGCGACCGTGCTGCGCAGCTATCTCGACACCTGTCTTGAGATACCGTGGAACACACGTACCCGCGACCGCGTGAACGTTGCGGCGGCAAAAAAGATACTTGACGCCGATCACGAGGGGCTTGATAAGGTCAAGACAAGAATTCTTGAATTTCTTGCGGTAAAACAGCTTAATCCCGACCTGAAGAACCAAATAATATGTCTTGTGGGCCCTCCCGGCACCGGCAAGACCTCGATAGCAGCCTCCGTCGCCCATGCGATGAACCGCAAGTACGTCCGCGTATCTCTCGGCGGCGTGCGTGACGAGGCGGACATCCGCGGTCACAGAAAGACCTATGTTGCCGCAATGCCCGGGCGCATTATCGACGCTCTTATCAAGGCAAAGGTCAAAAACCCGCTCATTCTGCTCGACGAGGTCGACAAGCTGACCTCCGACGCACACGGCGACCCTGCCTCGGCGCTGCTTGAGGTGCTCGACCCAGAGCAGAACAAGACATTCCGCGATCATTTTGTCGAGCTTCCCTTCGACCTTTCGGAATGCCTTTTCATCACGACGGCAAACACGCTCGAAACGGTGCCGCGTCCCCTCATAGACCGTATGGAGGTCATTGAGCTTTCAAGCTACACGCGCCGCGAAAAGCTGGCAATAGCCAAAGATCATCTCATTCCCAAGCAGATAAAACGTCACGGGCTCACGCGCCGCACGCTCAGGCTCACCGATGAAGCGATATACGAGGTCATCGACTGCTACACACGCGAGGCGGGCGTACGTAATCTCGAACGCACGATAGCCGAGCTGTGCCGCAAGGCTGCAAAAAAGATCGTGGACAGCGACGGAAAGCTCAAGTCTGTTACGATAGACAAGGGAGACGTCGCGTCCTACCTCGGCGCACGCAAGATAATGCCCGAAAAGATAGACGACGAGGATCTTGTCGGTGTCGTGAACGGGCTGGCGTACACCGAGGACGGCGGCGATATGCTTAAGGTCGAAGCGGCTGTGCTTGACGGCACGGGCAAGCTTGAACTCACCGGTAAGCTCGGCGACGTTATGAAGGAATCCGCCGAGACCGCGCTCAGCTACGTCCGTCAGGTCGCGCGCGAGTACGGCATACCCACCGATTTCTACAAGACCAAGGATATACACATTCACGTTCCCGAAGGAGCCGTGCCGAAGGACGGTCCCTCGGCGGGAGTCACAATGGTAACGGCACTTGTCAGCGCGCTCGCGCACATTCCGGTGGCGCACGACGTTGCAATGACCGGCGAGGTCACGCTCACCGGCAGAGTCCTGCCTATCGGAGGGCTGCGCGAAAAGACCATGGCGGCATATGCCGCGGGAGTCGGGACCGTGCTCATCCCGAAGGCAAACACCGGAGATCTTGACGAGATCGATCCCGAAGCGCGCGCAGCGCTCCGTTTCATTCCGGTCTCAAACGTCCGTGAGGTGCTTGATAACGCGCTGCGCCGCAACGCAGTTCCCGTCACAGTCAACGACACAGCTAAAAAGAGCACCGGCGAGACGATTGTCGTGATCCCGCCGCTCTGCGAAAGACCTGTTCAAGGAGTAACCGCCGATGGCGCTCAATCTCAATAACATATCGCTTAAAATAACGGCGGGCATGCCGCGTCAGTTCCCGCGTTCGGCAACGCCGCAGATCGCGCTTGCCGGGCGCTCGAACGTCGGCAAGAGCTCGCTCATAAACACCCTGCTCGGACGACGTGCGCTTGCGCGTGTCAGCTCCGCGCCGGGCAAAACGATAACCGTCAATTTCTACGACGTTGACGGAAAGCTTTTTCTCGTTGACCTGCCCGGGTACGGCTATGCCAAGCGCCCGCAGGAGGACAAGGCACGCTGGTCGGAGCTTACCGACGGATATTTCACGAACAATCCCTCACACGACCGCATAATGCTGGTCCTTCAGCTCATAGATATGCGTGTCGGTCCGACAGCCGATGACGTAATGATGCTCGAATGGCTCGGCGCCTCGGGTGTTCCGTTTGCAGTCGCCGCAACAAAAGCCGACAAGCTCTCATCAAAAAAAGCACGCACCGAAGCTATGGAAAAGATCGTCTCCTGCCCGCAGATACCCGCCGGAACACCGGTGATTCCCTTCTCCGCCGTGAACGGAGAGGGCAAGGACGAGCTTTGGCGGCTCATTATCGGCGCAGCTTCCAAATAACCGTAACGACGGGAACAAAAAGGATTTGACATGTTCAGATATCTCATAACAAACGGCGGCAACATCTCGTCATACCTGATAAGTCTGCTTCTGACACTGCCGATAATACTGCTTTCGCTCTCCGTGCATGAGGCATCTCACGCATGGATGGCAAACAAGCTCGGCGACCCCACCGCCCGCAACCTCGGCAGACTCACGCTCAATCCGTTCAAGCACCTTGACCTCGTCGGATTCATCTGTATGCTGCTTTTCGGCTTCGGTTGGGCAAATCCCGTGCCGGTGAATTCGCGCTATTTCAAAAAGCCGCGCCGCGATATGGCTCTCACGGCAGCCGCGGGACCTCTCTCAAATATCGTTCTCGGTTTTATTTTTGTTTCCCTTTACGAGATCTCATATCTGCTGACCGTCCGCCTGTTCCCCTCTGTGGCGGCATCGGCGCCGATGGTGATATACGTTTGGCTGACATTTCTTCAGATGGGCGCCGAACTCAACGTATACCTTGCCGTGTTCAACCTCATTCCCGTGCCGCCGCTTGACGGCTCGCGCCTGTTTTATATCTTCCTGCCCGTAAAATGGTATTTCGGCATAATGAAATACGAAAAATATATTTCGATCGCTCTTTTCGCCCTGCTCTGGCTCGGCGTTCTGTCGGTACCGCTCACATGGATCTCGAATCATGTGCTCGACGGAATGTACGGGCTGTGGAGCCTTATTCCGATATTCCGCTGACCGATCGGGACAGGAGCAGAGACTGTGGAAGAGATCACATATAAGCTTGAAAAATTCGAAGGTCCTCTTGACCTTCTTCTGAACCTGATACACAAAAACAAGGTGCAGATCGAGGATATCCCGATTTCGCTCATCTGCGACCAGTATATCGAATATATCGCAAAGGCACAGGAGCTTGACATTGAGCTTGCGGTCGAATTTCTCAGCATGGCAAGCGAGCTCATGCTGATAAAGAGCCGTATGCTGCTGCCGCGTGAGGTGCCCGAAGAGGAAGACCCGCGTGCACGGCTTGCCGAGGCTATCGCAAGGCTCGAGGCGGCAAAAAAGGCAGCCGAAAAGCTCGGCGAGCGCTTCAAGATCTACGGCGGACGAATGGCAAAGGATACCGACGAGATATCGGTGGACAAGACCTTCGTCGCCGATCAGGACCCGCAGAAGCTCTACGACGCGATGCGGCGCGTGCTTTCCTACGCAAACACGCACAAGGAGGCGCGCGGCGAGCTTGTGCGCCCTATGGCAAAGCCGATAATCCCGGTGGAGCTGAAAATAATAGGCATCATGAAGCATTTCTCGGACGGTGTGCAGTCATGCGACCTCGGCACGCTGCTTGACGACGCCGTGTCCCGCCCCGATCTTGTCGCCATTTTCATCGGCGTGCTCGAGCTCGTAAAAATGCGCCGGCTGGTGATAATAGAAGGAGCCGACGAATTCGAAACGCTTCACGGCACGCGCACACGGTTTGCCGTCGGCGTCGTTCCCGACGACACGGAAGCCGAGAGCGCCGAGCTTGCCGAAATGAACAGATAAAAACGGAAGGTAACGGGTAAATTCAATTGGAAAACGAACAGCTTACCGATATAAAGCAGCTCGAAGGCGCGATAGAGGCTATCCTTTTCGCTGCGGGACATCCCATGGAATACTCAAAGCTCGGCGATGTGTTGGGGCTGAGCGCGCGTGATGCAAAGCAGCTCGCCGGACACATCGCGGAGCGTTGGAACTCCGACGAAACTCGCGGCGTCATGCTGCTGACCTTCGACAAGAGCTGCCAGCTCTGCACGAACGAAAAATATCTTCCCTACATCCGCGAGGCGCTCGGCATCAAGCGCGGCGGCAACCTTTCGGCATCGTCACTCGAGGTGCTTGCCATCGCAGCGTACAATCAGCCTGTCACGCGCGCATTTATCGACACCGTGCGCGGCGTTGACTCGGCATATGCCGTCGGCGCTCTGCTCGACAAAGAGCTGCTTGAGCCCGTCGGAAGGCTCGACGCGCCCGGGCGACCGATGCTCTACGGCACAACAGACAAATTTCTGCGCGTTTTCGGGCTCTCGTCGCTCGGTGAGCTTCCCGAGGCGTCGTCGGTCCTTGCCGCGGTAGATGCTCTGGCAAACAAGAGCGAGGATGAAGAAAACAGCGCGGAGACTGACGGCGAAGGCGGAAACTGATCCGCTTACGCTTAACGCGAATGCACAGATGGAGGTGATCGGTTGACGGCACTGTATATTCTCGGCGGGATATTTCTCGTGTTTTTTGCCATTGCAATGATCCGCGCCGAGGTTATCATCAAATACGCCGACGACTTCGGGCTCGCCGTCCGCATATGCGGCATAAAGCTGACGATAATGCCGCGCAAACCGAAAAAAGTGCGTCCGCGCGATTTCACTCCCAAAAAGATCGCAAAACGCGAGGAAAAGGCACGGCGCAAAGCCGAAAAGGAAGCGCAGAAGAAAAAGGCGAAAAAAGCCCGCAAGGACGCCGAAAAAGCTGAAAAAGCAGAACTGAAAAAGCAGGGCAAGGTCAAAAAAAAGCCGCTCGGTGAAACGATATCACTTATCCTTGCGCTCGTAAAGACTGCCGTCGGCAGATTTGCAAAGCATCTGCGTGTGCGCGTGGCGCGCCTGCACATAAACGTTGCGACCGGCGACGCGGCAAGCACCGCAATACTCTACGGCACGGTGGCGCAGTCGGCGGCGTACATCGCCGCGCTGCTCGACAGCACCAAAACGTTGAAAAACGCCGCACGCGCCGACGTTGATATCCACGCCGATTATCTCTCCGAAAAAACGACCGCCGACATCGAGATAGGCTTCTCTCTCCGTGTCTGGCAGGTCATAGACATACTGATACGCACCGGTATCACCTTCATAAAGAAAGAGATCAGGAAATAAATCATATACGAAAGGAAACCGTCATGGCTTCATCAGAAAACAAACTTCAGGAAATCATCCAGTCATCGCTTGAAAACATCCGTTCCATGATCGACGCGAACACCGTTATCGGGAACCCCATCAGCACCCCCTCCGGCACCGTTATCATACCCGTCTCAAAGATATCGATGGGCTTTGCCTCCGGCGGCATGGACTTCAACGGCAAAAACGAAGAGGCAATGCGCGCAAGACTTCAGAATTTCGGAGGCGGCGGCGGTACCGGTCTTTCGATATCCCCCGTTGGCTTTCTCGTTGTCGGTGCTGACGGCAGCGTCGATATGATAAACGTCGGTATGGAAGCCCAGAGCGGCGCTATCGAGCAGGTCGCGGGCGTTATCGAGCGTTCTCCCGACATCATAGCAAAGATCAGATCCGTGTTTTCCAAGGACAAGGATGACGATAAATAATAAAGAATAAGCCGGTCTCCGGGGTAATAAAATTATTATGAAATAATTTTATTGCTCCGGAGACGATCATGCAAAGAAAAGCTACGATACGGCACAATGCGGCGCGCCTTGCCTGCGTGCTGCTTGCATTTCTGACTTTTGCGCTCCCCTCTACCGCGACTCCCGCGGCAACAGCACGCCTCCCTTCGGTCTCGGCCCGAGGTGCGGTGCTTTATGATGCGAGTGAGGGCGGCGCGGGCGTGCTGTGGGAGAAAAACGCACATGCGCGTATGCCCATGGCAAGCACGACAAAGATAATGACGGCGCTCGTTGCCATCGAATCGCTGCCGCTCACGACCGCCATACAGATCCCGGCAGCGGCGGTGGGAGTCGAAGGCTCGTCCGTCTATCTCCGCGAGGGCGAAAAGCAAACGCTTGAAGCGCTGCTTTACGCCATGATGCTTGAATCCGCCAATGACGCCGCGACGGCGATAGCAATAGCGGTCGCGGGATCGGTCGAAGCGTTTGCGGAGCTTATGAACCGCCGCGCAGCCGACATGGGGCTCGGCGACACGCATTTTGTGAACCCTCACGGGCTTGACGCACCCGAGCACTTCACCTCGGCATACGACCTTGCCCTCATCGCATCGGAGGCACTCAAAAATCCCGAGCTGCGCAAAATAGCCGGGACCTACCGCTCGTCAATGCCGCTGGGCGACGAAAGCGGCGCGCGGCTGCTCATCAACCACAACCGCCTGCTGCGCTCATATCCGGGTGCGATAGGCGGCAAAACGGGCTTCACCAAAAAAAGCGGCAGATGCCTTGTTTCGGCAGCCGAGCGTGACGGGCTGCGACTTGTTGCGGTCACACTGTCGGCACCCGACGACTGGAAGGATCACGAATGCCTGCTCGACTACGGCTTTGCCGGCTTTGAAAACATCGTTCTTGCCGACGCCAATGAGCTCGAATATGCCGTTTCGGTATCGGGCGGCGAACAGGGGACCGTTCTTGCGGCAAACACCTCGGCGGTGCGCGTCACGCTTCCCCGCTCTCACGGTGAGATAACGGCTGAAAACGAGTTGTCGGACATCGCCGTTGCTCCGGTCAGCCGCGGAGATGCGCTCGGCAGAGTCAGATGGATGTGCGACGGGACCGAGATAGCCTCGACCGATGTATGCGCCGAATACGACGCAGCTGCGGTGAAAAACAAAAAATTCAGCCTTTGGCGATGGTTTTTATCGCTTTTCGGGCTGAAAATATAAGAAAAGACTAAAGATATATGGAAAAGATAAGGATCCAGAAATATTTTTCCGACTGCGGAGTGCTTTCCCGCCGCGCAGCCGAGGCAGAGATAGCCGCGGGACACGTTACGGTGAACGGCAGACCGGTGTCGCTCGGCGACAAGGTAGATCCGTCGTCCGACGTCGTGGCATGGAAGGGCGAGCGCATAAGAACACCCGAGAGATCGCGCGAGCGCAAATATATAATGCTCTATAAACCGCGCGGATACGTCTGCACCCTTGCCGACGAAAAAGGACGCAGACAGGTGACGGACCTTGTGTCTGAGGCGGGCAGCCGTGTTTATCCCGTCGGCAGACTCGATATGGCATCCGAAGGACTGCTGCTGCTCACCGACGACGGTGAATTTGCCAACATGATGACGCACCCGCGCTGTCACGTGCCGAAGATATATCACGTCCGCGTGCGCGGCGAGATCACCGACCGGACGCTTGAGCTGCTCTCGTCGCCGCTAACGATCGACGGCAAAAAGATACGCCCGGTCAAAGTGGCTGTCCTTGAGCTTTACCCCGACGGCGCAACGCTTGAAATGACGCTCTACGAGGGCAGGAACCGTCAGATACGCAAGATGTGCGACATCGCGCGCATTGACGTTGTAAGGCTCAAGCGCACCGCGATAGGCAACCTGACGCTGCACGGGCTGAAATGCGGTCAGTGGCGTTATCTCGACCCGCAGGAGGTAATAAACCTCAAACGGGCGGTAAAATAAGGAGGCGGCAATGTTTGTAGTCGTTCCGATCCAGTCAAAGACCGAGCAGGAGGCGCTTGCGGCACGCGTCGGTGCGGAATACATTCCGGATGCCCTTGCCTACCGTGCCGATTCGGAAGGTGAATTCGTCGGTATGTGCCAGTTTACGGTCGACCCCGACGGCGGGCATATGCTGACGCTCGATTCCCTCCCCGGCAACGAGGATCTTCAACCGATGTTCGTCATGGGACGCGCCGCGCTGAATTTTATGGAGCTTTGCGGCGCCGAGACCGCGTATTATGAGGCTCCGCTGCGCGATAAAACACTTGTCGGCGCTATCGGCTTCCGCGCGGATGAAGACGGAAAGCTGAAGGTCGGTCTGAAGGGCTTTTTCGATCACCCCTGCCAACACAAATAACAAAAAGGCGGTCGTTGACCGCCTTTTGGGCTTTCATGAAGGCTGTCGGATAAATTTATCCGAGCAGCTTTTTCTTTATGTTTTTCAGTGTCTTCTTCGGCGTAGCCCCGGCGTAAAGATCATACCTGTCAAAGTTGCTGAAGGTCCCCCCTCCACAGTCGGACCACCCGATAAGCCACTGCCCGCGCAGCTCGTCATCGAGATTTTTGCTGTCCGAGCGGAATCTGAAAATATAATACACGTCCTTTTTGAACAGATACGTCACCTTGCCTAGATATTCTATCGCATCGGGCTGCTCGCCGAGCTCGGTGGGATATGTCAGCCAATGCACCATATCGCTCTCGGCAAGATATTCGGGAGCCGTGCACTCTTCGGGAAACATTTTTGCGGCGCCGTGATCCTTAAGCGTTCCGTATGTCATTTCGGCATAAACGAGGTCGTGCGCCAGCATATCCACGGCGTCTGCGGGAACGTCCCTTCCGAGTTCAAGCAGCGATGCAACGGCATAATAGCTCACGTTGCTGCGTCCGAGACGCAGTGCGCCGTAAAGCGCATCCGCAGTGTCGCGCACGGGAAAATATCTCGATACATCTACGGCATATTCGAGCGCCGCCTCCGCATCGCTGCCGAGCGCCGCTACCTCGGTGTATCTTTTTATTTCCGATGCCATATACTCGCCAATAGCGCGCACCGCGCCGTCGCTCATATTTCCGATTTTCCCCTTGAAATGATCTATCCCCGCATAGAGCTGACCGCGCTGAAACTCGTCGGTTATCCCCTCGGCAACATCAACGACCGCTTCGACATCAGCCTTTTCTATCGTCCCCTTGCCGAACATCTCTTCAACGGCACATTCAAGATATCTCTCGCGCTCGGCAATGTCGGCGAGCGTCTTCATTTTTTCAAGCTCTGCCTCCGGTATATTTGAAGCTACCGGATAAAGTTTCTGAACTATCGTCATAAGGCTCTCAAAATAATTGAGCACCGCATCCTTTTCCCTGTAATCCGCCGCTGAGGAAAGGGCACGCTGAATGCCGTCCGCCTCTCTGAACGCAAAATCCGCAAGCGCCGTGCGATCGTCGTCGGCAAGGCGGTCACCGATATCATCGAGCACATTTGCGGCATAGCCCAGAATGCGGCCTTTTTCGGCAAATGAGCTGCCGTCCGACTCAAGCCCCGAGATCAGCTTATCAAATACTGCCATAACCGTCTCCTTTGCTGTTATTACATTAATTGTAACGTAATATCGAAAAAAAGTCAATACCCGCCTTCATATTTTGCTCTGTATCACATTGTATGCGTTTATTTTGCCCCATACCGCATCGCATGCGTTCACACGCAGTTCATATATCGGCTGTATACTGTATCTGCATGTTCGGATGTCATTGTGTTTGCCGCGAAAGCGGAGCACAGCGGCGCGCGGGAGCTTCTCCGCAGCGCGTCCCGCGGCAGAGAATGTGCACGGTTAAAGAAAGGTCACGTCGGCTGTCGGACAGGCGGCAAGGCGATGCTCCTTTCGAGCGGTTCAAATCCGTGAAACACCTTTCAAGTGTTTATGTGGTGAACAGATTCAGCAGAATCAAAATTATCAAAGAGGATCCGCGGCGGTTTGTCCTGCCATACGGCAGCATGAGCCGTGCCTTGCCGCCTCGGGGATACCGCACGCGCTCACGCGAGCCGAGCAAAGGGAGGTCAAGTCTCCCTGCGCTCCGCTCAAAGTCAGCGCGCGCTGAACCGAAGCGCCGCACCGCCCATGCGGGCAGCCGCCCCGGCTCCTCACTGTCAATGAAAGAGAGGCATTACAATGGCATTATTTTTTACGGTAAATGAATCCGAATGCGCCCTGATGTACAAAAAGGGCAAGCTTGCGGCAGTTCGCGGCCCCGGCAGGTATTCGACGCTCGGCGGACGGCGATACACCTCCTTCCCCGCCCGCTGCGACCTGATAGCGTCGTCCGGATGCACCGCTGAGGCGCTCAAAAACGCCGAGGGAGCCGAACTCGTTACCGTTGTCGAGGTCGGTGACCGCACTGTCGCCCTCCATTATGTGGACGGCAACTACATAGGTGCGCTGACCGCCGGAAAGCACGCGTTTTTCAACGCTGTCGGAAAACATGAATTCAGAACCGTCGATACCTCCTCCCCCGAGGTGCCGGACGATATTCCGCCTTATGTTTTCGAATCGATGCCCGAGGACAGCTATACCGAGATAAATGTATACGAATACCAAAAGGCGCGCATTTATTTCAACGGCAAGCTCCACTCTGTGCTGGACGCGGGCAGGTATTTCTTCTGGAACACCGAGACGAACGTCAGCACCGAGATTGTTGACACACGTCTTATGCAATGCGATATTTCCGGCCAGGAAATGCTGACGCGCGACAAGGTGACGATCCGCGTGAATTTCGTATGCAGCTACCGCATCACCGATTTCGTAAAGATCGACACCGAGATCGACAATTACGAGAGTCAGCTCTACACGGCAGCACAGCTTTCGCTGCGTGAGTATATCGGCGCGCACACGCTCGACGAGATACTTGAGAACAAAAAAGAAATGGGGCGCACGGTGCTCGCCGACCTCACGGCAAAGGCTCGGGAGCTTTACATCGACATAAAGGCTGCCGATGTAAAGGACATCATCCTTCCCGGCGAGATACGCGACATCATGAACTCGGTGCTTACAGCCGAAAAACAGGCTCAGGCGAACGTCATCACGCGCCGCGAGGAAGTCGCATCGACCCGCTCGCTGCTCAACACCGCAAAGCTCATGGAGGAAAACAAGACGCTCTACAAGCTCAAGGAGCTTGAATATGTCGAAAAGATATGCCGCAATGTCGGCAGCATCAACGTCACGGGCGGCGGCGACCTGCTCACGCAGCTCACCGAGATACTTCGCGGTCACAGAAACTGAATCAAATACAAAACAGGCTGTCCCGAATCGGGACAGCCTGTTTTGTATTCAAAATTACTTCTTCTTCGGCACGAGCACCTCGGTGCCGCCCATATAGGGACGCAGCACCTCGGGGATGGTCACACTGCCGTCTGCGCAGAGATGATTCTCAAGGAATGCAATGAGCATACGCGGCGGTGCAACAACGGTGTTGTTGAGGGTGTGCGGCAGATACATTTTGCCGTCGGCGCCCTTGACGCGCATTCTGAGGCGGCGCGCCTGTGCATCGCCGAGGTTGGAGCAGGAGCAGACCTCAAAATATTTCTGCTGACGGGGCGACCACGCCTCGATATCGCAGGACTTGATCTTGAGATCGGCAAGGTCGCCCGAGCAGCACTCAAGCTGACGCACCGGTATCTCCATCGAGCGGAAAAGCTCTACCGAGAAGCGCCACATCTTTTCGTACCATGCCATGCTGTCCTCAGGGCGGCAAACGACTATCATCTCCTGCTTTTCGAACTGATGGATGCGGTAAACGCCGCGCTCCTCGATGCCGTGCGCACCCTTTTCCTTGCGGAAGCAGGGGCTGTAGCTCGTGAGCGTCTGCGGCAGGCTCGACTCGGGGATGATCTGGTCGATAAATTTGCCTATCATCGAATGCTCGGAGGTACCGATAAGGTAAAGATCCTCACCTTCGATCTTGTACATCATGGCATCCATGTCGTTCTGACTCATAACGCCCTCAACGACGTTGCCGTGGATCATAAAGGGCGGTATGCAATAGGTAAATCCCTTATTTATCATGAAATCACGGGCATATGCAAGCACCGCGGAATGCAGACGCGCGATATCGCCCATGAGATAGTAAAAGCCGTTGCCGGAAACACGTCCCGCAGCATCCATATCTACACCGTTGAACTTTTCCATTATATCGGTGTGATAGGGTATCTCAAAATCGGGAACAACAGGCTCGCCGAAGCGCTGCACCTCAACGTTATGGGTGTCGTCGGGACCGATCGGCACGCTGGGGTCGATGATGTTCGGGATCACGAGCATGATCTTTCTTATCTTTGCCTCAAGCTCCGGCTCCTTCTTTTCAAGCTCGGCAAGACGCGCGGCGCTCTCTGCGACCTTTTTCTTCATCTCCTCAGCCTCGGCGCGCTGACCGTGAGCCATAAGAACCCCTATCTGCTTTGAGCAGCGGTTCTTTTCGGCTCGCAGCTCGTTCGCCTCCTGTATGGTGCTGCGGTTTTCGGCGTCAAGCGCTATCACCTCATCAACGAGTGGGAGCTTTGCGTCCTGAAATTTGTTTTTGATGTTCTGCTTTACAATGTCGGGGTTTTCCCTGACAAATCTGATGTCAAGCATTTTCTTTCCTCCGTTTTTATTTATAATAATTGATCACACGAAAACAAAAACACCCCCAGCATACGTCACGCATACGCCAAGGGTGAATAAACACGGTGCCACCTTGTTTTTAACTCAATGTCCTTTAACGCAGACACGCGGCTCCGCTCTTCGCGGGCGGCTCGGGAGCGGATAGGACTCGTCTGCCGCCGCGGGACTTTCAGCCATGATCCCACGTCTCTGACCGGCGACTGAGCTTTTTTCTCCGTCATTGCCTTTACAAGTGTATATATTTTATACTGAAAAGCGGATCTTGTCAATCCCTTTTTTGATTTTTTCGCTCCGAGGTATCCAAATATCATCCGTCATATGTGCAAAGCACGTATTTGCCGCTTTCGAAAACGATCAGCCTTCTGCCGCTGACATCCGTCGCCTTGCTGTTTATGCGCGAGACGAGCGCGGCGATGTTGCGGCGTTCACGGCTGTCGCTGCCGGGAAAGACCGTGTCAAGGCAGACTGCGGCAAGATCGCAGCAGCCCGACGCGCCGCGCAGCATAAGATGATCGACAATAGCGCGCTCGGCGGGCGTGAGCCTCAACTCATACCCCGCGCAGTAAAGCTTCCCGTCGCGGCGAACAAGCTCACCGACCCGCTGCCGCACAGCCTTTTCTTCTATATCCTTCAGAAATTCAAGCAGCTCCGGATCGAACGGATCGTCAAACCCGAGCATATATGAATTGTTTGACGATGCGCCCGTGCCGACGGCAATACATATTTTGTCGGGCGGTGCGACCGCCGCGAGTGACGGTCTGAAGGGGCAAATGAAAATTATGACCTCACTTTTGCCCGACATGACTGCCGCCTCAAAGTCTGACGGCGGCGGTGCCGCCGCAAGTATTCCGTTTTTTCTTAAATATCCGCGAAAATCAAGCCTGTCATCGATATTATCGGCAATGATAAGTGTCATAAAGCATCACGTCCGAGGGTTATTATCAGAAAAATCACGGTAGAACCTGTCAAGGTCTATCTCTGTCGCGTTCAGCGAGCTCAGCTTGCGGTCGTTGAGACCGAGCACAACATTGTAGAATTTGCCCGCGACTATAAAATGCTCAAGCAGGGTAATACCGCACACGTCGAGTATCTGTCGCAACTGCATCGTGAGCGCAATATCCTCACGTGACGGCGTTGCTACGCCGTTCGGGTGATTGTGCGCCAGAACAACGACCGACGCATTGCGCCTCAGCGCCTTCTCTATCACAAATCTCGGCGCAACATTCACCGAATTGACAACACCGTCGCCGGCATTGACAACATCGAGCAGCTTCATGCTGTTGTCAAAAAGCAGTATGTACGCACGTTCTACGGTGAGCCCTATATAGAGACTTACAAGATATTTTCCTATCTGTCCGATCGAAGTGTAGCGCAGCTCGGCGCTGCCGCGTTCAAGCTCATAGCGCCGCGTGACCGCGCAGATCATCTTGAACATCGTTGCGGCGTGCGCTCCCACACCCTCCACTTCCTTTATCTCGTCGATATCAGCCTCCAGGATACCGGCAAGCGACCCGAAGCGCTCGACGAGCAGATGCGCCGTCTCGTTTACGTCGCGCTGCGGGATCGCATAGAACAGCATAAGCTCCACGACCTCGTGCGTGCTGAAGGAATCAAGTCCTTCATTGAGAAAGCGTTCCTTCAGCCGCGCACGGTGCCCGTCATGCGTGCTCATAATTTGGAGTTGGTCGTTTTCAGAATAACGTCGTGATACCCGCCTTCGACAATGCTTGTGGATGAGACGAGCGTGATACGCGCGTTCTTCTGCAGATCGGGGATATTGTTGACTCCGCAGTTGCACATGGTCGATTTGACCTTGTAGAGGCTCTTTGCAACGTTGTCGTGCAAAGGACCGGCGTATACGACATAGGAATCAACGCCCTCTTCAAAGTTCAGTCCGCCCTTGCCGCCGAGATCGTATCTCTGCCAGTTGCGCGCGCGGTTCGAGCCCTCGCCCCAGTATTCCTTGACATACTGACCGTTTACGAACAGGCGGTTCGTGGGGCTTTCGTCAAAGCGGGCAAAGTATCTGCCGAGCATGATGAAATCGGCGCCCATGGCAAGTGCAAGTGTCATGTGATAATCGTGAACGATACCGCCGTCGGAGCAGATGGGAACGTAAATTCCCGTCTCCTCGAAATATTCGTCGCGTGCCGCGGCGACCTCAATAAGAGCCGTCGCCTGACCTCTGCCTATTCCCTTCTGCTCACGCGTGATGCAGATAGAGCCGCCGCCGATGCCGACCTTAACGAAATCCGCGCCCGCCCCGGCAAGGAAACGGAAGCCGTCGCGGTCAACCACGTTGCCCGCACCGACCTTCACACTGTCGCCGTAGCGCCCGCGTATAAAGTCAAGCGTCTGCTTCTGCCAGCAGGTGTAGCCCTCGGAGGCATCTATGCACAGCACGTCCACACCGGCGTCGACAAGAGCCGGAACGCGCTCTGCGTAATCGCGCGTGTTGATGCCCGCGCCGACCATAAAGCGTTTCTGCTTGTCAAGCAGCTCCTGCGGGTTTTCCTTGTGCTCGGAATAGTCCTTTCTGAACACAAAATAGCAGAGCCTGTCCTCATCATCCACAATGGGAAGGGCGTTCAGCTTGTTATCCCAGATTATATCGTTCGCTTCCTTCAGCGTGGTGTTTGCGGGGGCTGTGACAAGGTGCGCACGCGGGGTCATGAACTCAGATATCTTGAGATCGGGGGACATACGCGAAACGCGGTAATCACGCCCGGTGACGATACCGAGCAGGTGACCGTTATGTGTGCCGTCATCGGTGATGGCAATGGTGCCGTGACCGTTGCGCTCGACAAGCTCAAGAACATCGGCAAGCGTGTTGTCGGGTGTGAGGTTTGAGTCGCTCACGACAAAGCCCGCTTTGTAGCTCTTCACGCGCGCGACCATCGCCGCCTCATCCTCGATGCTCTGCGAGCCGTAAATAAACGAAATGCCGCCCTCACGCGCGAGCGCTATTGCCATTCTGTCGTCCGAAACGGACTGCATGACGGCAGAAACGAGCGGGATATTGAGGTTGATATCCGACGTTTCGCCGCGACGGAATTTGACGAGCGGAGTTCTCAGCGATACGTTCGTGGGGATGCACTCGGGAGAGGTATATCCGGGGATCAGAAGATATTCGCTGAAAGTGTGTGAGGGTTCGGGACAAAAATAAGCCATTTTAGCGTCCTTTCATTGTCTGTGAGTCACAGCGGTAAACGTAATTTTCCGTAATATAAAAAAATGCCGTGGAAACGTGCCGGCGGCACGTCATTCCGCGACCGGGCTGCTGCGGCAAAGCGCAACAGCCCGGAGTGATATTCAGATGTATCTCTTTATGATGTCGTCGGCATCCTCGACGGGGAGAGAGGACGTCATCACTATGTCGACCTTGTGGCTGTCGGAAAGCTCGTCAAGAGACAGAAGGAGCTTTTCAAAGGCGTCGCGGTCATTGTTGCAGATGCGAAGCGCAGAATCAACAAAAACATGAGTCACGTCGTGATTGCTGGCGAGAATGCCCGCAATGAACCCGTAAAGCGCACCGGCGTCAAAGACAAAGTACTCGTCAACATTGATGAGTCTGCAACGGTAGTTGACATCATAGCGGAGCTTTATCCCCTTTTCGATGCAAACGACCGAACCCTCGCTGGCCTCAACTGCCTTGTTGACCAGATCGATAAGACTTTTTGTCTTGCCGGAGCCCTTGACCCCGATAAATAATTTAAGCATATCAGTTACCATACCTTTCCCGGCTGTTTGCCGCAGCAAACAGAGCGTGAAAAAAGTGTATTCGGAGCATTTGTCTCCGTTTTTTCACACCGGCATCCGCACTGCGTTTTGAATACCATTACGCTACTTATATTATACACTAAAAGCAGTAAAAAATCAAGTGTTTTTTTCGCGCTCTTATGAAAGAACGAAAAATCAAAGACGGGATTTGAGCGCGGCGGTCATTTCCTCATAACCGGGCTTGCCGAGCAGCGCGAACATATTCTTCTTATATGCCTCGACACCGGGCTGGTTGAAGGGATTGACGCCGAGCAGATAGCCCGAAACGGCGCAGGCAAGCTCGAAGAAGTAGATCATATAGCCGAGAGAGCGCGCCGAACGGTCGCGGAGTGTCAGCAGAATGTTCGGCACACCGCCGTCGACATGGGCAAGAAGCGTTCCCTTCATTGCGGTTTCGTTGACATATGTCAGCGGCTTGCCGGCAAGGAAGCCGAGACCGTCGACATTTTCGCTGTCCTCGGGGATCGTGACGGCTGCTCCGGGATCCTCAAGCGATATGACCGTTTCAAACATCGTGCGGTCGCCGTCCTGAATGAACTGACCGAGCGAATGCAGGTCGGTAGAGAAAACAACGGATGCCGGGTAGAGACCCTTGCCGTCCTTGCCCTCGCTCTCGCCGAAGAGCTGCTTCCACCACTCGTTGAACATAAGCATGTAAGGCTCATAGCCCACGAGGATCTCAAGTTTCTTTCCCTTGCGGTAAAGAATGTTGCGCAGCGCCGCATATTTGTATGCGGGGTTCTTTTCAAGATCGGTCGAGGTAAGCTCGCGCATTGCGTCGGCAGCGCCGCCCATCAGCTCGTCAAGGTCTATGCCGGAAACGGCGATGGGGAGAAGTCCGACAGCGGAAAGCACCGAATATCTGCCGCCAACATCATCGGGAACGACAAATGTTTCATAACCCTCGCGGTCGGCAAACGCCTTGAGCGTGCCGCGTGCGCGGTCTGTGGTCACGAAAATGCGCTCGGCGGCTTCTTTTTTGCCGTATTTCTTTTCAAGCAGAGAGCGGAAAATGCGGAAGGCGACCGCAGGCTCTGTCGTTGTGCCCGACTTTGAAATGACATTGATGCACACGTCTCTGCCCTCGCACAGCTCAAGCAGCTCCGAGAGATCGGAGGAGCTTATATTGCAGCCGGAGAAGAAGATCTCGGGCGCATCCTTGACGAGTCTGTTGTGGCGCGGCGATCTCAGAAATTCGATAACGGCACGGGAGCCGAGGTAGGATCCGCCGATGCCTATCACGACGAATATGTCGCAGCTTTTTCTGATCTTTTCGGCTGCTTTTTTGATCCTGTCATATTCCGTGCGGTCGTATTTTTCGGGAAGAGAGAGCCAGCCGAGCATTTCGGCGCCGGCGCCCGTTCCGCTTCTCAGCGCCTTGTCGGCAGCCTCGACCTCGGGCTTTATTGCCTCAAGTTCCTTGTCCGAAACAAACGGAGATACGAATTTTTCACTCAGATTAAGAGTCATAGCGATATACACCTTTCTTGATTAAAAAAGAAAATCCATACACAGTATATTTTATCACCAAAGCGACTCTTTTTCAACCTTATTTCGTGCGATTTTTTATTTTCATCGTTTTTTTATCGCATTTTTTGCGCCATGCGCGCTCAGGTAAGGAAGAATCTTCTCAGCATCCGCGCAAAAAGACCGCCGAAGGATATTTTATCCACCGGGTGCGCGGCGGTGACGGCGACCTTGCCGAGCTGCGTGTCTCCGAGCATGAAGTCGATACCGCCGACGACGTCGCCCTCCTTTACGGGAGCCGAGACCCTTTCGGGAAGTGACGGTACTGCCGTGACCTTTCCCTCCTCGCCTTTTCTCACGACCGACGTAAATCCGCCGTGAACGGTGTGCAGGACATCGGACACACCGCCTATGACGGGAAGCTCGGCAGCGTCGCCCTCCGCATAACGGTAAACGGCATAGTTGGCAAAGCCCCAGTCGAGCAGTGCGGCGGCTGCCGAATTGCGAGCGTCGCGCGTGGGTGCGGCCATTATCACGGCGATAAGCGACATCCCGTCGCGCTCTGCCGTTGCGCTCATGCAGAATTTCGCCTTTGAGGTCGAGCCCGTCTTGAGTCCTGTGGCACCGCGGTAGAAGCGGATGAGCCGATTCGTGTTCGTAAGCCCGAAGGCACCGTCGCGCACGGTGTCCATCCATGTCGAGCTGAATTCAAGTATCTTTTTGTGCTTCATAAGCTCGCGTGACATAATGGCGATATCGCGCGCCGAGAGCACATGATTCGTCACTGTGTCGTCAAGCCCGTTCGTGTTCTCAAAGTGCGCCGTCTTCATGCCGAGCTCGGTTGCGCGCTTGTTCATGGCAGCGACGAACGCCTCCTCACTGCCCGCAACGGCTTCGGCAAGCACGACGGCGGCATCGTTTGCGGAGGATATCACAACAGACTTTATAAGGTCGTTCACCTTCATCTGCTCGCCCTCCTTGAGGTATATCTGCGAACCGCCCATCTTCGACGCGCGTGTCGAGGTCGTAAGCACGGTGTCGTAATCCATAGCGCCGCGGTCTATGGCTTCCATAACGAGCAGCAGCGTCATGACCTTTGTGACCGACGCGGGCGGCAGTGCCTCGCCCGCATTCATTTCGTAAAGGACCGTTCCGGTGTCGGCTTCCATGAGTATTGCCGACACACAGTCAAGCCCCAGATCGGGATCTTCAGTATTGAGCGGTGCTGCCGACGCCGGGAACGCTCCCGCGAGTATCACTGCCGCAAGCACAAGTGCCGCCAATACCGCTGCCGCATAACGCCTGTTGAGTATTTTCATAAAAAAAGACCGTTCCTTTCATTTCATCTCTAAAGATTTATATGAAAGGAACGGCGTGATTAGCACAGGATATTACGTGCCGAGTCGGCGCATCACTTGCCGAACACATACTCCGTAAAGCTTTTGTATTCTTCTCCCGGGCGCAGGACGGTATCGCAGAGCCTATTGAGCGCAGGCTGATTCACCGCATCGGGTGCGGCCTCGGTCTCAAGGCAGAGCGCGGCGTGCTTCACCTGCGCCTCTCCGCCGCGGAAGGGATAGTCGGGATCGCCGAGGAAGTTGCCGGTATAAAGCTGAACGCCAGGGCGATCGGTATAAACCCGCATGACGGGGCTGCCTGCATCTCCCGAAAGAGTCACGCGTGCGTCGGTCTCCGCGTTATCCGCAGGCGCAAAGAGCATGCAGTGGTCATATCCGCCGGCAAGTCCGAGATCGCGGTCCGAAAGATCGAGGCTGCTGCCCACGGTTTTTCCGGTGCGAAAATCAAACGGCGTTCCGGCAACGCTTTTTATCTCTCCGGTCGGGATAAGCCCGGCATCCGTCGGCAGATATCTGTCCGCCGAAAGAGTGAGGTGATGAGAAAGTATATCCCCCTTGCCATTGAGATTGAAATACATATGATTTGTGAGATTGAGCGGCGTGGGCGCGTCGGTGACGGCGGTATAATCAAGGCGAAGCCCGCCGCGCGCGGTCAGCGTATAGCGCACACGGACCGTCAGATCTCCGGGGTAGCACTCCTCGCCGTCGGGCGACACATATGTGAACAGCAGCGACGGCTCGTCTCCGTCGTGTATCTCGGCACGCCAGAGCCGTTTGTCGAACCCGATCTTGCCGCCGTGCAGATGGTTCTCGCCGTTATTGCGGAAAAGGGTGTGCTCCTTTCCGTCAAGCGTAAAATGACCCTTTGCTATGCGGTTGCCGACTCTGCCGACCACAGCGCCGAGATATCCGTCGGCATGAAGGTAGCTATCAAGCGTGTCATAGCCGCGCACGACGCTTACGCCCGCCACGCGGACATCTGCGACGGTCGTGCCGAGGTCGAGTATTTTTGCCGTTATATCACCGCGTGTGAGCGTGTATGCGGTCACGGCTCTGCCGTCCGGCAGCGTACCGAATATTTCCTTTACGATATGGTCCATTTTCATGACCGTCCTTTCCCTTCCGCTTTACGGGATCGCCCCCCCGTATCCGGATATGGGCTGCCGTTTTCAGCGACAGCCCGTGATGAATATTTTATTTTTCAGTCGTCGTAGCCGTTGGGGTTCATCGACTGCCAGTGATAGGCATCGCGGCACATGCGGTCAATGCCGTATTCGGCACGCCAGCCGAGCTTTTCGGCGGCAAGAGTGGGGTCGGCATAGCATTCGGCTATATCGCCGGGGCGGCGTGCAACCACACGATAGGGTATCTTCTTCCCCATTGCCTTTTCGTAAGCCTTCACTATGTCAAGCACCGAGTAGCCTACGCCGGTGCCGATGTTGTAATATTCCGTTCCCGTAACGCTCACGGCGCGTTCTATCGCCTTCAGATGCGCACGTGCAAGGTCAACTACATGGATATAGTCGCGCACACCGGTGCCGTCGTGAGTGGGATAATCGTCGCCGTAGACCTTCAGCTCGGCAAGCTTGCCGACTGCCACCTGCGAAATATAGGGCAGCAGGTTGTTCGGTATGCCCTTGGGATCCTCGCCGATCATGCCGCTCTCGTGCGCTCCTATGGGGTTGAAGTAGCGCAGTATGGAAACGCTTGCAATGTCCCCCGCCTTGCGGCAATCGTCGAGAATGCGCTCGATCATCAGCTTTGTCTCGCCGTAGGGGTTTGTAGTGGAAAGCGGGAAGTCCTCGCGGATCGGGACCGATTTCGGGCTGCCGTATACCGTTGCGGACGATGAGAACACCACCGTTCCCACACCGTATTTTTTCATCGATGAAATGAGATTGAGCGTTGAATCAAGATTGTTGCGGTAATAGCGCACCGGCTGCGCCACCGACTCGCCGACTGCCTTCAGTCCCGCAAAATGGATGACGGCATCGATATGCTCGGCGGCAAACACCGCGTCAAGCGCCGCGGGATTGCACATATCGCAGTCATAGACCTTGAAATCACGCCCCGTGATCTTTCTCACCCTGTCGTTGACACAGGGCTTGCTGTTTGAATAATTATCGACAACAACAACGTCGTATCCGCCGCCGAGAAGCTCGACAACGGTATGCGATCCGATGAATCCGGCACCGCCGGTAACAAGAACAGTCATGGCTTTACTCCTGAATGAAAATGAAATCGGTTTTATTATATCGGTCTTATTAATTAAAGATATTTTTTTACGACTTTCAGCATTTCGGGCATCTTAGCCTCCATGTCGGCAACGAGCTTGAACTGATTGCGCGCACGGTCAAGGTTGTGCTCGGGATAATGCGTTCTGAAATATGTATCGCCGTCAAGATAGTCGGTGAGGAACCGGATGCCCGTCTCAAGCGTTATGACCAGCGCTCCCATCGGCAGCTCAAGTATCTCGGTGTCGGTAAGCGATCCCTCGAGCCCTCCGATAAATCCGCCGGCAAACGCCTCGAACATATCCTCGCGCATGAAAACGGCGGAAAGGTCCTTCTCATCCTCGGCTGCGCTCGAAGCGCCGAAGCGGATGGCATCGCCGAAATCGAACAGCACCGAGCCGGGCATAACGGTATCAAGGTCTATTATGCAGATCGGCTTTCCCGTCGCCTTGTCGATGAGGATATTGTTGAGCTTTGTGTCGTTGTGCGTCACACGCAGCGGCAGCACGCCGGCGGCGATGCGGTCGGCGATATACGAGCAGACATCCTTGTGCGCCTTGACGAACTCAACGGCATCCGCAGCTCTGTCGGCACGCCCCGAAGCGTTGCGCACGAGCGCCGCCTCAAAATCGGCATAGCGGCTCGGCGTATTATGAAAATTCGGTATCGTTTCGCAAAGCCCCGATGCGTCGTAGTCGGCAAGCTGCATCTGAAAATGCCCGAATGCACGTCCCACCTGTGAAAAAACATCGGTCGATCCGGCTGACTGGAAGCTCTCAACGCCGTCAACATACACATAAGCGCGCCACGCGCTTCCGTTTTCGCGATCCTCGTAGTAGTTGTCGCCCGAAACGGTCTTTATAAAATGCAGCGTCCCGCGCTCAACGTCTCCGCCCTCGGCAGCAAGCTTGCGGCGGATATGCTCGGTAATGCCTATCACATTGCGCATAAGCCCGTCGGGATCCTTGAATATACCGGTGTTTATCCTCTGGATAACATACTTTTTACCGTCTGCCGTGTCAACGAAAAAAGTACCGTTTATATGCCCGTCGGTGCATTCGGAAAAGCCGGTCGGCGCAGAGCCGAGGTTGAATTCCGATGCTATCTTAAGTACTTCACTATTATTCATAAGCTTTCGTATCTCCTGAGTAACGGATCACTGGTGCCTCAGAGCGCGAGCGGTTCTGGGTACTCCCCTGCAGCGATGAGTGCGCGTATGCTTGCCTTTACGGGCTCCTTGTCGGCGGCGTAAGTCACGCCGTACCACTTTGCGGGAGTCCTTTCGACAGCAATATCAATTATACCATTTTTTGCGAGTCTGTCAAGAGCAAAAGGCAGATAATACTCCGATTTCATCGGATCGGGAAGATCCGAGAGGAATTCCGCAAACCCTGCGGATATGTACCCGAACACCGACGGTGTAAGCCCGAAGCAGTTCATCGAAGCCACCGCATCGAGCGGGAGCGGTGTCCAAACACCGTTCTCCTCGTATTCGGCGCATGAGCCGTCTGCCGAACGGCGTATCGCGGCGCGCTCGGTAACATCGGTGAGCCTGCCGTCCTCAACATGGCATATACCGCGCGAGACGGTGCCGTTTTCGGTCAGCGTGTTGCCGAGGCGAAAGCCAACCATGCAGCAGTCGTATCTGCCGCCGGGTGTGCGGCAGGAGCGCGCCTCGGCAGCTCTCAGGTGCTCCGCCATTATCGCAAATGTTTCTCTGCCGTAAAAATCATCGGCATTTATGACCGCAAAGCAGTCATCGACCGTGTTGCGTGCGGCAAGCAGAGCGTGCGCCGTGCCCCACGGTTTTTTGCGTCCCTCGGGAACTTCATATCCCTCGGGGAGGTCGTTCATATCCTGAAATACGAACTCTATCTTTATGTATTTTTCCACGCGTGCGCCGACCGTCGAACTGAAGGCTTCAAGATTCTCGCGCTTTATAACGAATACCACACGGTCAAACCCGGCGCGCGCGGCGTCAAAGCATGAGTAGTCTATTATGAACTCTCCGCCGGGACCGATCGGATCGATCTGCTTCATTCCGCCGTAGCGCGAGCCCATACCGGCTGCAAGTATAACAAGTGTCATGTCGAATACCGTACCTTTCCTGTTCCCGAAGCCCGACGGCGGATCTCCGCGCGCGGTCAACGGGAGCGATCGTATTTTTTCGGTTTGCGGGTCGTTCATGACCGCGAAAGCTTCCGCAGGACATACAGACCCATATTGTATTATTATATTACTTAACGCCGCTTTTGTACATAATATTTTCGCGTTTTTTACACTTTATTTACAACATTTCACGTCCCGGGCCCGAATTATTACGGTTGACAAAGCATATTTTTTGTGATATAATCAACATGATGTATCAAATGAGACACGAAAGGTGCAGCATCAATGCCGAGATCAGAAATATGCGAGCCGGCGAAAGCCTTTGAATTCATATCCGAAAGGTGCGCCATATTCCGCAATGCGTCGCGCGCCTGCTTTGAAAAGCACATGAACGGCAGCGCAGTCGTGACCTCATACGACGAGGGCGAGCTTATACTGTCGCCCTCCGACCGTGCTTCCGACCGCGGGATAGGCATAATCCGCACCGGCAGCGCATCGGTCTATTCCGGCGACAGCAGCCGCAGAGTGCTCATGCGCTTTCTCGGCGTCGGAGGAATATACGGCGTCGCGGCGCTCTTTGCCGCGGCAGCCCCGCCCACGCGTATCGTTGCGGGCGGCGACTGCACCGTGCTGAAGCTCCCGCGCGAGGCTGTCCGTGCCATGCTGCACGAAGACGCGGCGCTGCTCGACAGCTATCTTGAATTCATGTCGGGACGCGTGCTCTTTCTCAACCGCAAGATCGCCTGCGTTACGGGCGGCAGCGCAGAGAGGCGGCTTGCCGTGCACCTACTCTCACTCTCCGACGGTCTGCCGCGTGAGTCCGACGGCAGCGTACGCATCACGCTTGCGTCAAACTACACCGAGCTTTCGCATCTCATCGACGTCGGCAGAGCGTCGCTTTACCGCGCGCTCGACTCGCTCGAGGCGTCCGGAGCCATAAAACGCGGCAGCGGGTATGATATGACCGTGTTCCCCGCTCTTCTCGAGGCAATGCTGGACGCATGACAGCCGACCGGCACGAATCAAAAAACACAATACAATAATAATACAATAATAATAAAAAGAAGGGATTACAACACCATGAAAAAAACTCTCTCAGCGGCAGCGCTCCTGCTTGCCGCAGTCATGCTTGCAGCCTGTGTAGGTCTTGTCTCCTGCGCAAAAAAGGACGACACACAGCTTCGCGTCGCCGTTCTCAACGGCACTACGGGTTGGGGCGCCGCTCCCCTCATTTCCCGCATAAAATCGGGTGAATCCGACCTCAACGCCAAGATCGACACCTATACGGCAGCCGATCTTGTAAGCCCCCTTATCATCAACGGCGATGCGGACATTGCCGCAGTGCCCACCAACCTTGCCGCAGTGCTCTACAATAAGACCGAGGGCAACATCCGCGTGCTTGCCGTCAACACTCTCGGCGTGCTCTATCTCATAGAGGACGGCGAAACAGTGAAGAGCCTCGGCGACCTTGCGGGCAAGACGGTTTACCTCCCCGGTCAGGGATCGAACCCCGAATTTGTCCTCCGCGCGCTTGTAGAGGGTGCCGGCGTTGCCGACGTTACCTTTGACTACACGTATTCCTCCCCCGACGAGCTTGCAACAGCGCTTGCAAGCGGCAAAGCGTCGCTCGGCGTGCTCCCCGAGCCCAAGGTCACAGCCATAACCTCGAAAAAGCCTACCCTTCGCGTGGCTCTCGACTTCACCGAAGAATGGAAAAAGCAGACCTCTGCACCGCTGGTCCAGGGCTGCATAATCGTTCGTGAGGATTTCCTCAAAGAGCACACGGCTCTTGTAAAAAAATTCCTCGATGAATACAAAAAATCGGTCGATCTCGTCAACTCGAACCCCGAGGAAGCAGCCGCGATGATCGCCGAGGCGGGTCTTGCCGGAAATGCCGCAGCAGCACAGGCGGCGCTGCCGAGATGCAACATCACATACCTCGACGGTGAGGATATGCGCACCGCTCTGAACGGCTTCTGGGATGCTCTCTTTAAACTTAATCCCAAATCAGTAGGCGGCAAGCTGCCCGACGATGCCGCGACCGCCCCCATTAAATAATGAGGCGGAATAAAAAAGAAAACACCGGGCGCCGGGCGCCGCGCATTCTTCGCGCGGCGTCGGCGCTCGGCGTTGCCGCATTCTGGATCGGCGTATGGTGGGCAGCATCGGCGCTTGTGGGCAACAGCCTGCTGCTTCCGTCGCCATATGAAACACTTGTACGCCTTGCGGAACTTGCGGCAAGCTCCGACCTTTTCTTATGCGCCGCAGCATCGCTCCTCCGCGTCTCCGTCGGTATAATCGCCGCCGTCGTCGCGGGCATCCTCACGGCGGCTCTCTGCTGCGCGCTGCGTGCGGCAGACAGACTTGTATTCCCCTTTATGACGGTGATAAAATCCACGCCCGTCGCGTCGTTCATCATTCTGGCGCTCGTTTGGCTCGGCACATCGGTGCTTCCGGCATTCATTTCGTTCCTCATGGTATATCCGCTCATATTCACGAACGTCAGAGCCGGGATACGCAGCGTCGATCCCGCGCACCTGCGCCTTTGCGACGTTTTCGGGCTTTCGCCCGCCAAGCGGATACGCAGGATCTACATCCCGACCGCATATCCGTACTTTGTGACCTCCGTCAAAGCATCGCTGGGGCTTGCATGGAAAGCCGGAATAGCCGCCGAAGTCATAGCGGCGCCGAAATATTCGATAGGGGCCATGCTCTACCAATCAAAGGTCTACTTTGAGACCACCGATCTGTTTGCATGGACGCTCGTGATAATAATCATGAGCCTTCTGATAGAGCTTGCTTTCGGCAAGCTTATCGACGTCGCCGCCTCGCACCGGATGAAAACACGGAAAGGAGAGAGCGAAAAAAGTGAAGCTTGAATTTTCATCTCTCACAAAAAAATACGGCTCAAAGCTCGCCGTTGACGGCTTTTCGTATGCATTTGATGCCTCTCCGGGACGTCGTCTTGCGCTGTGCGGTCCTTCGGGCTGCGGCAAATCCACTCTCATCTCGATCATTGCGGGACTTGACCGCGACTATGACGGTACGCTTTCGTTCACCGGCAGCGACCGACCGCCGGTGATATCGGTGTCATTTCAGGAGCCGACGCTGCTGCCGTGGCTCACGGCGGCAGAGAACGTCAATCTCGTCACCGGTGATCGCCGTGAAGGGCTTGACGCCGCACGTGCGCTGCTGCGCGAGGCGGGACTCGGCGGGCACGAGGACAAGCTCCCCGTCGAGCTTTCCGGCGGTATGCAGACCCGCGTTTCGATCGTCCGTGCTCTTGCGGTAAAAGCCGACCTTTACCTTTTCGACGAGCCGTTTGCGTCGCTCGACCGTGACACGGCATTCATGTGCGCGGAGCTTATAAAGCGCCGCACCGCCGACGCGGCATCCGTTGCCGTGATACACTCCGCAGAACTCGCAGCGGCGTTCGCCGACGAAATTCTGACATTCACCTCGATCCCCGCAGGGAAATATACCATTGAAAAGCGTGGCTGCCGCACATAAAGTGCGGCAGCCGTTTTTGTTCACATCTGCTTTCTCATGCGCTCGAGCGCGCCCTTTTCAAGGCGGGAGACCTGCGCCTGTGATATCCCTATCTCATCAGCTATCTCCATTTGCGTCTTGTTCTTGTAAAAGCGCATGTCTATTATCGCCCTCTCGCGGTCGCTGAGCCGTTTCATCGCCTCGGCGAGCGCTATATTTTCAAGCCACGATTCGTCGGAGGCGTTTGTGTCCGCTATCTGATCCATGACATAGAGCGAATCTCCGTTTTCGCTGTATACCGGCTCATAAAGCGACAGCGGCTCTATTATCGCCTCCATAGCCTGAACGACATCCTCCTTCTTTTCGCCGAGCCTCTCGGCTATCTCCTTCGGAGACGGCTCGCATTCGCGCTCGCGCATCATCTCTTCGCGCACCGTCAGTGCACGGTATGCAAGGTCGCGCATTGAACGGCTGACACGTATGGTGTTGTTATCGCGCAGATAACGCCGTATCTCACCGATTATCATAGGCACGGCATATGTCGAAAACTTGACGCCGAGGTCGAGTCTGAAATTGTCCACCGCCTTGACAAGCCCTATGCAGCCGACCTGAAAAAGATCGTCCATGCTCTCGCGGCGGTTTGTAAAGCGCTGGATTATGCTGAGCACGAGCCGTAGGTTCCCGTATATCAACTCGTCGCGCGCCGCCGTGTCGCCCGCCTTTGTGCGCCGCAGCAGCTCCGTCTTTTCCTCGTCGGTAAGAGTCTTCAGCTTTGCGGTGTTGACGCCGCAGATCTCAACTTTGTTATAATACATCCCGAATACTCCAAGAATGATCTCATAACTGAGTATTCTCCTGCCGCGCACGGCGTTATGCAGAACGCGTCGAATGTATATTTTGTAAAAAAACAGGACTGTCGTGCCATGGCACAACAGTCCGTTTTGTTGATAGGATAACTCCCGTCAGCAGATAAGATCAGATCTTCTCTTTGACCTTGGAAGCCTTGCCGACTCTGTCACGCAGATAGAACAGCTTTGCGCGTCTTACGCTGCCGTGACGGGTGACTTCGACGCCCGCAACATTGGGAGAGTGGATCGGGAAAGTCTTTTCGACACCGCAACCGTAGGAAACACGTCTTACGGTAAAGGTCTCGGAAATGCCGCCGCCGCGCTTGGCGATAACGGTTCCGTCAAAAAGCTGGATCCTCTCACGGTTGCCTTCCTTGATCCTGCAGGAAACACGCACGGTGTCACCGACTTCGAATGAAGGAATAGTCTCTTTTAACTGCTCGTTCGTAATAGCTGCAATGTAATCCATTTCAGCCCCTCCTTGAATTTAGGATATCGGAACATTCATGCAGAGCCCGCAGCGGACTGTTCCGTCCCGGTTAGACCCGGACCCGAATATTATATCATATACCGATTTTTTTTGCAATAGTTTTCCGAATTTTTTTTCGGATATCAGGAATTTTTTCCGCCGTTTTTTCTGCCGCCGAGCATTTTTTTCATTCCGCCGAGCAGCATCGCAATACCGCGGATGATCGGCTTTGCGTTGAGCGCGACCATAATGACAAAGCATACCGACTCAATGACGATCCAGTACGGCAGCTCGGTGTACATGACGATGCACTGTATCAGCAGCACAGCACCGTTGAGCACGAGCACGCTCGGGTTCATATCGAATCTGACATATCTCTGTGTGTTGACCGCGCGGATGATGAACACGATGAAGTAACTCACCGCCGCGGCAACGGCAGCACCCTGTGCACCGATCCTCGGGATAAGCAGCAGGCATATCGCCACGTTTATCACCGCGCCGCACATCGACGTGAGAAAAGACATAACGCTCTTCTTTTTTACCATGTAGATGCTGCCGAGGAACGTCGTAACGGCAGAGAATGTGGTCGCAATGACGAGCGTCGGCATATATTCCCATGCCGAGTAGTAGGCACTTGCAAGCATGATGCGCGCAAAGACCTTTGAGAGCGCGGTGAGAGCCGATGCAGCCATGAAGATGAGCCCCGAATATGTGCGGAACACCTCGGCAAAAAAGCTGCCGCGCGTTTTCTCATCGGTGTCCGCCACGGCCGAATACTGCCACGCCTCTATAAATATCGTGGTCATCAGCGTCAGCACCGTCGGGATCTTGTACGAGGCGGCAAAAATACCGTTTGCCTCATCGCCGCACATACTTTTTACAAGAAACTGCCCCGAAACGCTCGTCACCCACCAAAAGATCGTAGTGGGTATCATCGGCACGCTGTATTTCAGCATATCGCGTGCAATGGCGGGATCGAACAGCGACAGCTTCATGTCCCTGTACAGCCTCTGCCATACGACCATCAAAAGCGTCACAATGACATTTGCGATCACGACCGACAGCACATACCCGGTGACTCCCATGCGGAATACCACGAGAAAAAGTATGTTGAAGGCTATATTGAGCGCCGTGTTGATTATACCCTGCACCGCAAACACGGTGGTCTTTCCGAGCGCGCGTATATAGTTTGCACACGCAGACTGAAAGTTTGCCGCAATGACATATACCACCGTCAGCCAAACATACCCCGTCAGCATTTTCACCTCAAAGAGGAATGGGGACAGCGCCAGAAACAACAGCGTTCCGAGCGAGAGCAGCGCCACGCCGGATGAGAACACCTCGCGCTTCTTTTCACCCGCGTCAAGAGCGAACCTGAACAACCCATCGCATATGCCAATCGCGGCAACGGGCATTATGAGGTTCGCCGTCTGCGATATGATGTTCGCATCCGAATATTGCGCCGGCGACAGTATAGCGGTATACAGCGGCAGAAGCAGATACACAAGGACCTTTGACGAAAAGGTCCCCACCGCCAGGATAACGGTATTGGAAAGAAGCCGTTTGTATTTATTCATGGCATCATACGCGGGAAATATTATTCCTCGTCGCAGTTCCCCCAGTTATGGTAAACGTTCATAACATCGTCGTCGTCCTCGAGCTTTTCGATGAGAAGGCCCATAAACTTTCTGTCCTCCTCGTCGTCAAGATCGACCGTTGAATCGGCGACCTTCTCCTTGTCGGCGGATTCCACTTCATATCCAGCTGCCTTGAGAGCGTCGGATATCTCATAAACGTCGTCCGGCTCGGTGTATATCACATACACGCCGTCGTCCGCCTTGAAATCTTCGGCACCTGCCTCAAGTGCGGTCTCCATCAGCTTGTCCTCGTCTATCTCGCCGTATTCGTCGGTGATAACGATAACGCCCTTTTCATTGAACATGAAGCCGACGCAGCCGCTCTGACCGAGGTTGCCGTGATATTTCGAGAAATACGCACGGACGTTGCCCGCGGTGCGGTTGCGGTTATCGGTAGTCGTTTCAACGATAACGGCGACGCCGGACGGACCGTAGCCCTCGTAGGTGATCTCCTCGTAGGCGACGTCGGAGGCACCGAGCGCCTTCTTTATTGTGCGGTCGATGTTATCGTTCGGCACGTTGTTTGCTTTTGCCTTCTGGATAAGGTCGCGCAGCTTTGAGTTTGTCGCGGGATCTCCGCCGCTTTCCTTGACGGCGATCGCGATCTCCTTACCGATCTTTGTAAAGACCTTTGCCTTCTGCGCGTCTGTCTTTTCTTTTTTGTGTTTGATGTTGCTCCATTTGCTGTGTCCGGACATGGATCATTTCCTCACTTTGATTTATTGTAAATTGTTTTTGATATCAGATCTTTTCGGTCTTTTTCATGCAGATAAGGTCGAGAGCCGTACCTATGACCGTCTTTACGGCGGCTGAGAGCGCGAGTCTTGACGCACGCACGCGCGCATCCTCGGCGTTCAGTATCTGGCAATTGTGATAGAAGCGGTTGTAGGAGGCCGTCAGGTCGATTATATAGCGTGTGATGACGGACGGCTCGTAGTCGCGCAGCGCCGCGAGCACACGGTCGGGGAACACCGATATGAGCTTGAGCAGCTCATGCTCCTCGGGCGTGCCGAGCGCATATCCGCCCTCGGGCATACCGACCTCGCCGCCCGCACGTGAAAGCAGCGAGCAGATACGCGCGTATGTGTACTGCACGTAAGGACCTGTATTGCCGTCATACGAGAGGGCATCCTCGAGCATGAAGTTGATGTCTTTTATGCGGTTGTTCGAGAGATAATAGAAAACTATCGCGCCGACGCCGACCTTTTCCGCTATATCGTCAAGCTCTGCCTCCGGCATATCGGGGTTCTTCGTGCGTGTGATCTCGCGCACCTTTTCTGCCGATTCGGCAAACAGGTCGCGCAGGAGTATAACGTTGCCGGTGCGCGTTGCAAGCTTTGTGCCGTTTATCGACACCGTTCCGTAGGGTACGTGAACGAGTCCGCGATACCAATCGTAGCCCATAAGCTCAACGACCTTGAACCACTGCGCAAAGTGCAGCGACTGTCCCGCCGAGGTGACGTATATACATTTGTCGAAATCGTATGTTTTTTTTCTGTATATCGCCGCGGCAATATCGCGGGATGGATATATCGACGAGCCGTCCTTTTTTAGTATCAGGCAGGGCGGCATGCCGTACTTTTCGAGATCGACGATCTCCGCACCGTCGTCATGCTTGAGAAGCCCCTTCTCGCGCAGTTCTTCGACCACCGCAGGCACCTTGTCATAATAAAAGCTTTCACCCTTGTAGCTGTCAAAGGTTATGCCGAGCTGATCGTAGGTCTTTTTGTACTCGCGGAGAGATATATCGATAAACCAGCGCCAGAGCTTAATGTTCTCCTCGTCGTGGTGTTCAAGCTTTGTGAACTCCACGCGCGCCTCGTCATTGAGCTCGGGATGGAGCTCGGCTTCCTCATGGAACTTCACGTAAAGCGCCACGAGCTCGTCTATCTCCTTCTTTTCGACCTCCTCACGGCTGCCCCATTTGCGGTAAGCGACGATGAGCTTGCCGAACTGAGTGCCCCAGTCGCCGAGGTGGTTGATGCCGACGCACTTGTAGCCCGCAAACTCATGCAGCTTCTTCAGCGAATGACCGATAACGGTCGTGCCGAGGTGCCCGATGTGGAAGGGCTTTGCCACGTTCGGCGACGAATAGTCGAGCACGACGGTCTTGCCCTTGCCTATATCGGCAGAGCCGTACTTTTCGCCCTTTGCCAGCACCTCGCCTATCACAGACTCGGCAAGCGCGGAATCGTCAAGCCGGAAGTTGAGGTAGCCCTTGACGGATTCGACCGCTCCGACGCCGTGCGCCGCAAATCCTTCGGCAAGAGCGTCGGATATCTGTGCGGGTGCGCGGCGCAGAGTTCTGCTGAGCTTGAAGCAGGGCAGCGCTATGTCGCCCATCGATGCGTCGGGCGGATATTCAAGCATGCCCGCCAGCTCGGCGGCGGTCGGAGCCGCACCCGGTGCCATCGCTTCTATCTTTGCGTGAAGCGCCTCTGCGATCTCGTTTTTAACATTAGTCATATAATACCATGCCTTTCTTCTCCGCGGATCTGCCGCGGCAGCAAAACGGTTGTTGTTTTTTATCGTTCTTTCCTGCCGTCCGTTTACATAAGACGGCATACGCTCCTCACAGCGCTCTGCCCTCTGCGATAAGCTCGCGTGCCGCGATACGCTGTGCATCGGTGACATTTATGCCTCCGAGTATCCTTGCGGTCTCCTCGACCCTGCCCGCCTCGTCAAGGCGCGTGACGGTCGATTCGCTCCTTCCGTCGCGCTCTGTTTTTGAGATGAGCAGATGCGTATCGGCAAGCGATGCTATCTGAGCGGAATGCGTCACACAGAATATCTGCGCGCCTCGTGCAGCCTCCTTCAGCTTGATGCCCACCTTGCGTGAGGTCTTGCCCGATATCCCCGCATCGACCTCATCGTAAATGAGCGTGGGGATACCGTCTATGTCGGACATGACGCTCTTGAGCGAGAGCATTATTCTCGAAAGCTCGCCGCCGGAGGCGATCTTTGCAAGAGGTCTTTGCGGTTCTCCCGGGTTCGTGGCTATCATGAACTCAACGCGGTCAAGTCCGCGCGGCGAGGGTTCGTCAAGCGGAGTAACGGAAATGGCAAAACGCACCTTCGGCATATCGAGAAACGCGAGCGATTCAGCCACGCGTCCCTCAAGCGACGCTGCGGCAGCGCTTCGCACCTCGCCGAGAGCAGCACCCGACTCGCGCAATTCGGCATCGAGCGCCGACTCCCGTCGTCGCAGCTCCGCAAGTCTGTCGTCGCCCGATTCAAGGTCGGCAAGCTTCTTTTCGGCGTCGGCACGGAACTCAAGTATCTCCTCCACCGTCGAGCCGTATTTGCGTTTGAGCCTCCCTATCGCATCAAGGCGCGATTCAACGGCGTCTATCTTCGCAGTCGGGTCGCCGTCGTCTGCGGCGCCCGCGCGGGAATACACCTCCGCGGCAATATCGTCGATCTCATACCGGCAGGTCTCGAGCCGCTCCGCAAATCCGCGGTATTCGGGATAGACGTCGGATATCTTTTTGAGCGCATCCGCCGCTTTTGACACCATGTATGAGGCGGTAAGCCCCTTTTCGTTGCCGTACATGGCGCGCAGCACCACATCGGTCTGCTTTTTTATCCGCTCAAGACTTGAGAGCCGCTTCTTCTCGGCTGTGAGCTTGTCCTCCTCGCCCGGCTTTAGTCTCAGCGACGAAATGTCCTTTATCTGATACTCAAGCATATCGCGGAGCTGATTTTTTTCCTTTTCGTCGCGGCATATGCCCTTTATCTCTGCGCGAACGCCTTCGAGCTCCGAATATATCCCCGCATACTTTTCAAGCAGTTTTTCCGAATGAGCAGCCGCATCGAGCATTTCAAGCTGCGCCGACGGATCGCATATGCGCAGGTTCTCATTCTGCCCGTGTATCGACACGAGCAGGCTCCCCGCGCGCCTCAGCACCGCCTGCGTGACGCTTCTGCCGTCAATTCGGCACACCGAGCGTCCCTCCGCCGAGAGCGTGCGCTCAAGGCATATCTCACCGTTCTCGCAAACGATCCCCATCTCCGCAAGCCCGTCGGCAAGCCGCCCCTCTATCCCGTCAAAAACGGCTGAAACGGCAGCGTGCGTCTGCCCCGTGCGTATCAGCTCGCGGCCCGTGCGGTTGCAGAGCAGAAAATTTATGCTGTCGATAACTATTGATTTACCGGCGCCGGTCTCACCCGTCATCGCGGTAAAGCCGCCGTCCGCATCAAGGTCGAGCGCACGGATAACGGCTATATTTTCGATATGAAGCGATCTTAGCATCGGCAAAACCTCCCGCGGTTTGATAATGATATCGGCGCTCAGACCGTTTTGAGAAGGATCTTTATGCGCTCGCTCAGCGACTTTGACGAGTCAAGCCCGCGTGTGACGATAAATATCGTGTCGTCTCCCGCCACACTGCCGAGTATTTCGTTCGTTTCGATGGAATCAAGCCCCGCAGCCACCGCGTTGGCAAGCCCGGGATATGTCGAGAGAACGATGATGTTCCCCGAATAATCCACCTTTTTTATTGATTCTATCAGCGCGGAGTTGAATTTGAGGCTCCCCGCATTGTCGTCCTGCTTCGGAAGGGTGTACTTGTACGTTCCGCGTCCCGTAGGCACCTTTGAGAGCTTCAGCTCCTTTATATCGCGCGACACGGTCGCCTGAGTCACCCTGTATCCCTCGCGCAGAAGCAGCCCGATGAGCTCCTCCTGTGTTTCTATCTCACAGCGCTCCACGAGACTGATTATTTTTTCCTGTCGTCCGCTTTTCATTTGCTATCTCCGTTTCCTGTCGGCGTTATATCCCGCTCATCTTGCGCCGGAATGTGCCGTAAAATGAATCCTCTTTAAGCCTTACTATGCCCGCCGACTTATCCGACCGCGTTATCTTTACCGAATCGCCGCGCACAAGCTTTATATTCACCCTGCCGTCTACCGTGAGGAAGAGCGCCGGCTCGCGCTGGCATATATTAACGATCTCAAGCCGCGCGCTGTCGGGAAACACTATCGGCTTTGACGAGACCGAGTGCGCGCATATCGGCGTGATGCATATCCCGCCGAGGCGCGGATCGAGAACGGGTCCCCCCGCCGACAGCGAATACGCCGTCGAGCCCGTCGGCGTTGCGGCAATAAGACCGTCGGCGCGGTATGTGGCGATCGTCTTGCCGCCCTCGCGCAGCTCTATATCGACTATCCGGGCCACCGAGCCGTTTGATACCACCGCGTCGTTCAGCGCGCGGGCGATGTAGATGCGGCGCCGCTCGCCGTTCGCGTCCGGCTTTCCGAGCACCTCGACATTCAGCATGGAATGCTTTTCGACCGTATAATTCCCATCATAGAGTCTGCCGAGCAGCGAAAGCTCGTCGCATTCAAGCTCGCAAAGATAGCCGAGCCTGCCCTTGTTGACCCCGAGCACAGGGATCCCGCGCGCAGCGCTCCTCCGCGCCGCTTCGAGCACCGAACCGTCTCCGCCGACCACCGCGATCAGATCGGAGCTTTCGTAAAGCGAATGTGCGGGCACGTATTTCGGAACGATGCCGACGGCCTCGAGACCGCATCTTCCGCGCACCGAAAGATCGAGCATGAGCGATGCTCCGTGCTCGGCAAACGCGCGTGCGACCGAACGCGCCGCATCCGCTTTTTCGCGTATATTGAAATTGGTTATAAGCGCGACCTTTGAAAACTGCACCGGCTCCACCGTACCTTTCGGATCTGTTTATTTTTTGTGAAAATATGCTATATATTCGATATTTCCGTCGCCTCCGGTCACGGGCGACGTGATAAGCCCGATCTTCACGAGCCCGAGAGCTCCGGCGGCAGCCGAAACGCTCTTTACCGCTCTTTCGCGCGCCGACGCAGAACGGACTATCCCGCCCTTGCCGACATCCGACCTGCCTACTTCAAACTGCGGCTTGACGAGACTCAAAAATATCCCGCCGCCGCGCAGCAGCGCCGGTATCGCGGGGAGGATGAGCGTCTGCGAAATAAACGAAACATCCATTACCGCAATATCGTATTCTCCGCCGACCGTATCGGGCGTGATGTATCTTGCGTTTATGCCTTCAAGCGAGCGCACGCGCGGATCTGCGGCAAGCACCGGTGAGAGCTGCCCGTGACCCGAATCCACAGCCGTAACGGATGCGGCTCCGTGCGCGAGCAGACAGTCGGTAAAGCCGCCCGTCGATGCGCCGATATCTATCGCGCGCATACCGGAGACGTCGATGCCGAACGAATCGAGCGCCGCCTCGAGCTTCAGCCCTCCCCGGCTGACATACCGCGTGTCCTCGGACGGGAGTATCTCCACGTCGGATGCCGGGACACCGTCACCGATATCGCATGACGGCTTTTTGACCGTGCTGCCGCATATCCTCACGCACCCGCCGAGTATCAGCTTTTTTGCAGTCTCGCGGCTCGGGGCAAGCCCCTGCTCCGCAAGAAAGATATCAGCCCTCATTTGTTATTTGCGGCGCATGAGCAGCCATTCGGCAAGCGTCGTAAGCATTTCGCTGCCGGGATATCCCGCGACCGCCGCGGTCGCCTCATCAGTCACCCGGCGCGCATATGCACGCGCATTGGCGGCGCTCATGAAGCTGAGATATGTCGTTTTGCCGTCGCGCACATCGGAGCCGACCGATTTGCCGAGCTCCTCGGCAGTGCTTTCGGCATCGAGCACATCGTCGATTATCTGGAATGCGTGACCTATGCCGAGGGCGTATGCGGTCGCATCCGCTATCCGCTTATCGCCGTCGGGCACACCTGCGGCAATGCAGCCGAGCACGGCGCTCACACGCATAAGCTCGCCGGTCTTTTTGGCATACAGAGTGCGCAGCTCGTCAAGCGAAATCGCCTTTGTCTCGGCAGCCATGTCGAGTATCTGTCCCTCTATCATTCCCATTGCGCCGTCGCCGAGCACACGCGCGGCGCGGAGAGCGTCCTCCGGTGCAACGGCGGGATTTTTCATCGCCGTCAGCACCGCGCGCAGCTCGAGCGAATCTCCCGCAAGCAGCGCCGTCGCCTCGCCCCAGACCTTGTGGTTCGTGGGTCTGCCGCGGCGAAGATCGTCATCGTCCATGCAGGGCAGATCGTCGTGTATCAGCGAAAATGTGTGCATCATCTCAACGGCGCAGGCAAACGGCATTGCCGCCGCCTCGCTGCCACCGAAAAGACGGCAGAATTCAAGCACGAGATAGGGCCTTATCCTTTTTCCGCCCGCGGTCAGGCTGTAAAGCTCGGAGCCCCACAGCGTGTCGCTCTCGGCATCTGCGGGATAGTACCCGCGCAGCGCAGCCTCGGTCTTTTTTGCCGATGCGCGCAGCGCCTCTTCGATATCAAGATAGTTTTCCATCATCATTCCTCAGTTTTCGTCGGCAGTCAGCACTTTTACTCTGCGTTCCGCCTTTTCGAGCCGGTCGGAGCACAGACGAACGAGCGACACGCCCTCCTCATACAGCTTCATCGACTCCTCGAGCGGAGTTTTCCCGTCCTCGAGCGCACGCACGACCGCCTCAAGGCGCGTCATTGCCTCCTCGAATGTCAGATTCGTCTCTGCCGTCGCTTTTTTCGCGCGCGGCTTTTTTTCGCTGCTTTTTTCGGTCTTTATATCATCCATTTTCATCACCCATGAATCGGTTCCCGCCCGGCGGGAGCATCATCCTTCGGTCTTCTTTTCTGTTTTTTCAACGACCGCCAAAACATTGCCGTCGCGCATGGCAAGGTCTATCCTGTCTCCCGCGCTCAGCCCGGCGGCGTCGGTTATAACATTTTTTCCGTCTGCGGAACGCACCGCGGCATAGCCGCGCGACAGCACCGCGAGCGGGTTCATCGCCTCAAGCGATGCGACTGCCGTACCGAACGCGGCGCGCGCGCTTTTCAGGTGCATCGAGTAAAGCGACGCAAGCCTTTCCTCGGTCATCATAAGCGCCGTGCGGCGCATTTCAAACATATATTCCGGGTCGGTCAGCGACCTGCGCGACGCCAGTGACGCAAGACGCCCCTTTTCGCGTTCGAGACGTGTCTGGAGCAGCGAACGCATACGCGCACCGACATTTTCAAGCTGCTGGAGGAGCCGCGCGGAGTCCGGCACCGCCTGCTCTGCCGCAGCCGACGGTGTGGGCGCACGCAGATCGGCGGCAAGATCGGCTATCGTAAAGTCGGTCTCATGCCCCACGGCGCTTATCACGGGAATGCGCGAGGCTGCTATCGTGCGCGCCAGCTTTTCACCGTTGAACGCCCACAGATCCTCTATCGACCCGCCGCCGCGCCCGATTATCAGCACGTCGGGAGCGTCATTTTTATCAAGCCCATTGAAATATTCGATGCCCGCAACGACCGATGCCTCCGCTCCCTCGCCCTGAACGAGCGCCGGATAAAGCGTAACGGCAGCATACGGAAAACGCCTGCCGAGGATGTTGAGGATATCCTGTATCGCCGCACCAGTCGGAGACGTGACGACGCCTATCCGCTCGGGATATTTCGGTATGGGTCTTTTGCGCGAGGCATCGAACAGCCCCTCGGCGCCGAGGCGTTCCTTTAGCTGCTCAAAACGCAGATAAAGCGCGCCCGCACCGTCGGGGATCATATCCGTGACATATATCTGATACTGCCCGCTTTTGACATATGACGAAACGTGCCCGAAAAGCACCGCCTTCATACCGTCGGAGGGCACGAACTTCAGACGCGAGGCATACGAACGGAACATGACCGCCGCAATGCAGCCGCCGCTGTCCTTGAGGGTAAAGTAAAAATGCCCGGTCTGATAATGGTTTTTGAAATTCGATATCTCCCCGCGCACCGCGACGGCGGCAAGCACATCGTCGGTGTCGAGAAGGGTCTTTATATATTCGTTGAGCGCCGTGACGGTCAGCGCCTCTATGCGCGGCGCATTATCCATTGTGCTCACCGAGATACTTTCTGCGGCACAGAAGTGCGGTTCCCGCCGCGTTGTCGGCAGAAAACGCAGGCTCCGCAAAGCGGCAGTCGCCGAGTTTTTCGAGCTGCGCGCGTATACGCCGGTTGCTCATAACGCCGCCGGCGAAAACTATCGGCAGCTCTCCGTACGCAGCGCGAGCATCGCGTGCCATTGCGCCGAGCACCGCAGCGATATAGTCGAGCACATACGCCGCTATATCGCACGGCGACACGCCGTCCGCCAGCCGATGTTCAGCCTGATTCTGCACGCCCGAAAGGTTGCACATACAATCCTTTACGGGTACGCGGGGAAAGCTGTAGCTCTCCGCCGACTCCTCAGCCAGCTTTTCAAGCACCGGACCGCACGGAAAACGCAGCCCGAGCATTACACCGGCACGGTCTACCGCCTGACCCGCGTTGAGATCGCGCGTGCCGCCGATGATATCGACCGAAAACACGCCGTCGCTTCCCGGTCTCACGAGCAGCACCTCTGTCGTTCCGCCCGAAACATGGAACGCAATATGCGCCCCCGCATCGGCAAGCGACTCTGAGCCCGACGAATACAGCGCCGCCATTATATGACCGCTCTGATGTGAAAAACGGTAAAGCGGAACTCCCGTAAGGTCAGCCATCGCCGATGCTGCCGCAACGCCGGTAAGAAAGCAGGGCATATACGACCCCTCGGCGTCCCGCGGCGTTGCGGACACACCGAACGCCGCTATCCTCTCCCCGCAAAGCCCTGCAGAGCCGAGCAGCTCGCGCAGCCTCGCGGTAACGAGCGGAAGATTGCGTGTGTGCGCAAACACGGCGTCCGACTGACGCAGACCGCACTCGCCCGCTTTAACGGGCAGCGGCTCCTTCAGATTGGCAATGACCCTTCCCTCCCCGTCGGCAAGTGCCAGCGAGGTGGTATAGTTGCTTGTGTCAACGCCGCAGAAGAGCATTATTTTTCTCCCTCTGCGTCGTTGTCGGAAGAAGCGTCTGCTTTTGACTTCATAACGGCATTGAGAATGCCGTTTACAAAGGAACGCACCTTTGCATCGTCATATTTCTTGATTATCTCGATCGCCTCGTTGACCGCAACGCTGTCGGGCACATCGGTGAAAAGTATCTCATAGGTGCCGAGCCTCAGCACGGCACGAGCGACGTTTGAAAGTCTGCCCATCTTCCAGCCGTGCGCATTTGCGGCAATTGCCGCGTCTATCGCGTCAAGGTTTTCGACAGTTCCGAGGAACAGTCCCTTTTCAAATTCGTCCTCCGGCATTTCGCGCACCTCTGCCGCCGCGTCGTAAATGCTCGCGGCGTCTGCATCCGGACGGAATCCGAATTCGAACAGAAGCCCCACCGCATTTTCTCTTGCTTCTCGTCTTGTCATAACGTTCCTTTCAGGGCGGAAAAACCGGACCGTGACCCGAATACGTATTCCGCTCCATTATACTATAATATTATACTTTCCGTAATGGCAAAAGTCAACACCGGAATGAATATTTCTTTGAATATTCATCATTTTTATTCAGGACAAGGCATATATTTCAGTGAATATTTACGGGAGGTGCTACCTTGAAGCAGCGTTTGTGCATTTTGCTCGCCGGGCTTCTCTGCCTCGGGCTGAACATCGGCAACAGAAAAACCGAAAAGCCCGCGGCGGCAGACGGCGAGGCGGTAACGGCTTACCTTGACGTTTCGGCATCCGCCGGGAATGACGGGAACTTCATATACACCGAGGGGAACATAAAATACATCGAATTCACGCCTACGGCAGCAGCGCTGCGCGCCGCATCGGACTATGACATTAGGACGCACGGCACAGCCGGTCATATCGGATGGGTCGATCTGCTCGCTGTCTATGCGGCAAAAAACGGCGGCAGCTTCAAGAGCTTTTCGGCAAAGAAGATGAACGCGCTCGCCGAGAAGATACTCGCCTCCGGCGCACGCGCCGCAAGCGGGAACGAAAAGCTGTACGATTATTACAGCGAGGCATACGGCGCAGTGCTCGGCGGTATGCTCGGTGACTATGCCGAGGTGCGCACTGCGGCAGACGGCAGCGAGACCGCCGAGAGTTTTTACGGCGTACGCGCCTTCTCTCCCATCGCGTCCGGCTACGGGTACAGTGACTACGACGATTTCGGCGCGTCGCGCTCATTCGGCTACCGCCGCCGCCACCTCGGACATGATATGCTCGGCAGCGTCGGCACTCCCGTGATCGCAATGGAGAGCGGATATGTCGAATGCTGCGGCTGGAACGTTTACGGCGGCTGGCGCATAGGCATACGCTCCTTTGACGGCAAAAGATATTATTACTACGCTCACCTGCGCCGCGGGCATCCCTACTGCGACATTTACGAGGGCAAGATAGTGGACGCGGGCGACGTAATAGGCTATCTCGGCATGACCGGCTACAGCACAAAGGAAGACAAAAACAACATAGACACACCGCACCTGCACGTGGGACTCGAGATAATATTCGACCCGAAGCAAAAGGACGGCTACAATCAGATATGGGTCGACATGTACGCGCTGACCGCCTTTCTGTCCGACAGGCGCGCCCCGACATACGCCGATGCCGAGAGCGGCGAGCGGCTCTCAAAGGTGCATTTCATATATCCCGAAACTCCCGACTGAAATATTTTCACCTTATCTCTTGCAATGAGCCGAAAAATGTGCTAAAGTATAGACATATAATCATCAAGGACGAAAATAATGAAAGAAACAATCAAAAAAATACTCACCCGCGCGGCGGCTTATTACACGGTCGCAACGGGCGCATACAGCTTTGTAATATTTGCAATGTATTCGAACGAGGAGGGCGGCGCGCTGCTTTCCGCAAAAAGAGTGTTCCTGCTCCTTCCCTTCTGCCTCTGCCTTGCGGCTGCCAACACCGCGCTTGCGTCAAAAACGCTCCCGCGCGGGCTGAGCTATCCGCTGCACTGCGCCGCAACGATGCTCGGCGTCTATCTCTGCGTGATACTGCCCGCGGGAATGGAGAGCCGCCAGCGGCTCGTTGGGACCATGGTAGCGCTTGTGATCTATATCGTGGCAATGACGGTATACGCTCTCCTCACGCGTCACATAAAACGCACGCTTGCCGAGGAGAGAAACTACCGCTCGCAGTTCGATGACAACGAAATTAAAAAGAAATAACAAAAACGGTCTGCCGCAGCGCAAATGCGCTGCGGCAGATTTTTTATGTAACGCTTTCGGTGTATTTCTCCGCCTGGAGCCTGAACATGGCGGCGTACTTGCCGTCCATCTCCATCAACTCGTCGTGAGAGCCGGATTCGATAAGACTGCCGCTGTCGAACATATATATACGGTCAGCCATTCTCGTGGTCGAAAGCCTGTGTGAAATGAAAATGACCGTTTTGTCGGCGGCATATTCAAGGATGGAACGGTTGAGCTCGTATTCGGCGATGGGATCGAGCGCCGACGACGGCTCATCCATGATGATAAGCTCGTAATCGCGGGCAAAAACACGCGCAATGGCGACCTTCTGCCCTTCTCCGCCGGAAAGATTCGTTCCCTTTTTGTCGAATTCGCGCGTCAGCGTCGTATCGACACCCTGTTCAAGCGTTGCGAGCTTTTCGGAAAATCCCGCCTTGTCAAGCGCCGCGATAACGGTCTCACGGTCATGCTCGGGGTCATAATCGCCGTTCATCACGTTTTCGGCGATGCTTGCGGCGTATATCTTGAAATCCTGGAACACGACGCCGATCTTTTCGCGGTATGCGTCAAGATCATATTCGCGTATGTCCCTGCCGTTCATGAGGATCTGCCCCGAGGTCGGGTCGTAAAGACGCATGAGCAGCTTGATGAGCGTCGTCTTGCCCGCGCCGTTGTAGCCGACGATGGCGATCTTTTCGCCGCGCGAGAGCGACAGCGAGACATTTTTAAGCGCCTCGGCGGACGAATGCTCGCCCGCGGGCTTTTCCCAATCGGCGTTATGCCACTCGTACTTCGGTTTGTCCGAGAAATCGTATGTGAAGGTCACGTCGCGCAGCTCGAGCGACGAAAATTCCGGCACCTCAGCCTCGCCCGTTTTGATCTTCGGCTCGTAGGCAAGAAAGCCGTAGTATTTTTCAAGGAAAAGCGAGTGCTTAGGGAATTTTGCCGCCTTTTCAACGAAGTCCGTCACCTGCCAGCGGATGCTCCATATAACGCTGACGCTCGCGGCAAACGCGCCGACGAGAACCAGCCCGCTCTCCAGCTTGCCGAACATATAGAAAAGCACACCGAACTGCAACCCGGCGGAAACAGACATCCACCCGATACCGTAGAGCAAAAACCACTTCATGCCGTACTTTTTTGCGAGCTTTACCGATTTTTCGGTATTCTCGTCGTAATCACGCATGAGCAGATCGGTCACCCGGCTCGTCCTTATTTCTTTGGCGTGGTCCTGAAGCTGAAAAACACGGTTTATGTAGTTTCTCACACGGTACAGCGGCTTCCAGTACTTTTCCTGCTCAAAACTCCATAGGTTTCCTGTCTGATTTATCAGAACGCACAACACGGACGCCGCGAAAATGGCTATCGCCACCGGAATGTCTATCGTAAGCATTACGGTGATGAGCGTTGACATACTCACGATGCGCGTGACGAGCTTGCCGATATCGTCTATGACCTCATCGGAGCGCTTGTTTGCCTCATCCATCGTCCCATACAAAGTCGTTGTAAAACTCGGGGTCGTCGTAGCAGGCGACATCCATGCGGTATGCCTTAAGGAACAGCTCGCGCTGAAGCCGCACATCCAGCTTTTGCTTTGACCACGGCTTGAAAACATAGAAATATATCCAGTGGAGCGCACTTGTGGTCAGATTCCAAACAGCCATGAGCGCGATCATAAAGGCAACATCACCGAACTCCGCCCCCTCGTCGAGCGCGTTGAACAGCTTTACGGTAAATACCGTATCAGCCGAGTTGGTGAGACCGTAGACAACTCCCATCAGGATATTGCCGATAAGGTAATCGGGACCCATACGCGCGACCTTGGCGATGATGCCGAAATTGTTCTTCATTATACGCGCCAAAGACTGCTTGGGCGTTCCGTCGCGGCGCATTTTCACTTTCTTTGCATTTTCCGCTGCCATCACGCATCAGCCCCCTTTCCCACATAATTTTCGGCTTGCAGCCTGAACATCTCGGCGTACTTGCCGCCCTTCTCCATCAGCTCGCGGTGATTTCCCTCCTCGGTTATCCTGCCGCCGTCCATAAGGAATATACGGTCGGCATCGACCGCGGACGAAAGACGGTGCGATATGAATATCACCGTTCTGCCCTCCGCCGCCTTCATCATGTTTTCAAACATGGTGTGCTCCGCTATCGGGTCGAGCGCCGAGGACGGCTCGTCGAGTATTATCACCGGCGACGTGCGTGCAAAGGCGCGCGCCAGGGCTATCTTTTGCTGTTCGCCGACCGAAAGATTGGCTCCGTGATCGTCGAATTCACGCGTGAGCGTTGTTTCGATGCCGTGATCGAGCCGCGCTACGCGCTCATAGGCTCCGCTTTCACGCAGCGAATACTCGACAAGCTCCGCATCCCCTTCCTTCGGCAGACGCAAAAGCACGTTGTCGGCTACCGACATAGAAAACATTTTGAAATCCTGAAATACGCAGGCGTACTCATCGCGGTAGGAGTCGAGCGTGTAATCGCGTATGTCTCTGCCGCCGAGCTTCACCGAGCCGCCCGTGGGATCGTAAAGGCGCAACAGCAGCTTGACGAGCGTGGTCTTGCCCGAGCCGTTCTGCCCGACGAGCGCGATCCTCTCGCCCGCGCCGATATGGAGCGATATCCCGCGCAGGGTATCATCCTCGGCGCCCTCATAACGGAAGGTGACGTCCTCAAGGTCGATATCGGCACAATTTTCGGGCGCGGGCACGGCATTCTCGCTGTCCTTTATCTTCGGCTCGTAGTCAAGGAAATACCGCACGTCCTCAAGGAAGAGCGCGTGCTCGCCGAACTCGGCAAAGGTCGTTACGAGGTTGCTGAGACAGTAGGAAACGACCGAGATGGAGTTGAGAACGACTATGCAGTCGCCTATGGTCATACCGCCGTCAGAGAGCGTGCGCCAGACGGCGTAAAGCGTTGCGCCGAGCACCGTCACAACGGACATACCGATGTCAAGTATGTAATCCGCCAAAGCGCGCTTCCAGCCGTATTTGCGTATCAGCGCGCAAAAATCGCGCCGCGCCCGCTCAAGCTCGCCAAGCATACGCGTGTGCATATCGCCGAGCCGCATCTCCTTGGCGTATTCGTTGAGATAAAATGTGCGGCGGACATATTTCTGCCGCCGTTCTATCGGCTTGCGGTCTGCAATGTGATCGTGCTTGAGCTTGTTCTTCCAGCTTCGCACAAAGCCGAGCAGCAGCGGCAAAAGCCCGAAGATTATCAGCACCGGGTCAATGGCAAAGAGCAAAAATGAGTTGCAGAAGAGCGTCACCGTACGCCATATGAGGTTATCGAGAGTCCTCATGACCTTCATCACACGGTCGTACGCCTCGTCCATTGCCTTGACATACTTGTCGTAAAACGACGGAGTTTCATAACAGGCAAGCTCGACCTGCGACGCCTTTATGAACAGCTTGCGCCGCATGGCGGCGTCGATCTCTTGGTACTTTCCGGCTGATAAGACATTCCAGTAGTAGTTGTTTGACACATTGATAACGAGCGTTGCCGCCGCGATCACGGAAAGATATATTATTACATTTCTCCTCGGCTGACCGCTCTCGACGCTGTTAACGATCATGCGTATAAGAAACGAGCCGCTGAGAAAGTCGAGCGGTGCATAAAGGAATGTATTTACGAAATAAAAAATAAAGTATCCCGGCGACACGCTCCATATCTGTCCGAGCGCAAAAATCACGTTCGACAGCGTTCGCCCGCGCGGTAGCCTTTCTTTTTTCTTTTTCTCTTTTTCCTTTTTCTTCCGGGCTTTTTTCTCCGCACGCGCAGCCGCCTTCTCCACGCGCGTCGCCTTTTTGTCCTTGTCCGCTATGACGTCCACCTCTTTCATAAAAAAATCGGGTATCACTGTTCAACATTATAAACAAAACGAAACGGTTTGTCAATAAACTTTCGGTTGATATGCTATCTAAATATAAAAAAATACACCGGAGAGGTGTTTTACCCCCCCCCGATGTTATTTTATGTAATTTATTGCATCTCAATACTGTTGTGTTTCGACCTTGCTTTCGAGATCAGATGCCACACAAGCCCTGCGGCAAAGCCGACGAGCGCCGGGCAGACCCAACCGAGCCCGATATCGGCAAGCGGCAGCATGTCGCCGATCTTGTTTACCGTTCTGATCACGGGCGCATCCGAAAGCCCGTGCGGGAGCGATCCGGTGAGATCGGGTATCGCCGCAATGAGCGTGAACGCCGTCGTGCAGGCGTAAACTCGGCCGTCATGCCCGAAAAGCCTGCCTGACAATGCAAGCATGATTATAGTCATTGCAAGCGGATAAAGGAACATGAGCACCGGCAGCGACCAGCCGATTATGGCGCTGAGCCCGATAGTTGAAATGAGGAAGGAAACAACGCAGAAACCGACTGCCCACACAGGATATTTCGGACCGCGCGGGAAAAGCTCGCGGAACATCTCGCCGCAGCTCGTGATGAGACCGACGGCTGTCTTGAGGCAGGCGAGCGTAACGATAACGGCAAGAATGATGCCGCCGACCTTGCCGAAATAGTGTGTTGCAATGACGTAAAGCGCCTCTCCGCCGTCAGCAGAGAGCGGATAGACCGTGCGGCTCTGCGCGCCGATAAGGGCTAGCGCCGCATAAATGACCGCCATGATAACGCAGCCGAAAAAGCCGGAGGTTATGGTGTTCCCCGCTATCGCGGCGGGATCCTCAACACCGAGACCGCGTATCGCGGTGATAACGACTATGCCGAAGGCAAGCCCTGCGAGCGCATCCATGGTATTGTAGCCGTCAAGAAAACCCTGAAACACCGCTCCACTCTCGTATGAAGCCTCGGGAGCGACGTCTCCCGCAGAGCCTATCGGAGAAATGAGCGCCGCAACGATGAGCAGCCCGAGAGCCGCGAGAAAGAGCGGCGTCAGTATCTTGCCCACCCATGTGAGTATCTTGCCGGGACGCAGCGAAAACCACAGCACCGCCGCAAAGAACAGAAGCGAGAATATCCACACGAGCCATTTTGCCGTGCCGTCGTCTATCATAGGCTTGATGCCGACCGAAAACGAGGTCGAAGCGCAGCGCGGGATGGCAAAGAACGGTCCTATCGTGAGATAAAGCAGTATGGTAAAGAAATAGCCGTAGCCGCGCCCGACCTTGCTGCTCATTTGGAAAAGTCCGTCACTGCGGCTCATGCCGAGCGCCGCCACGCCGAGAAGCGGGATGCCGACACCGGTTATGAGAAATCCGATGACCGCACGCCATACGTTTGCGCCGGCGGCTTGCCCCATAAACACCGGAAAGATCAGGTTGCCCGCTCCGAAAAACAAACCGAACAGCATACTGCCGACGGCTGCGGTCTCGGAGATCGTAAGTCGTTTTTTCATAAGTGTAAATACCTTTCTGTATCACCGCAGCCGTCACACGGCTCCCGAGCGAAAGTAATTATTTATTATTATATTATGGATATGCAATTCTGTCAACACCAAATTGCAAAATTACAGCGTGTTTTGCTCTTGACATTTGTCCGTGAAACGGTTATAATATAAAACGCTCACTCGGAGGGCAAGTTATTCATCGGAAATAACGCGCCGGATAAGGTGGCAGGCTGAGACGCCTGTTCCTTTCCGGTCTTTATTTTTTATATGCATCAAAGGAGGTAAAAATGGATCTTCTCAACGACAAGGTCGGTTATCTTTACCGCAAATTTCTCTTAAGTTCATTCGGCAGCGCGTTCATAACGAGCGTATACGGACTGGTCGATATGATAATGATAGGTCAGTACCACGGTCCCGACGGCTCGGCGGCAATGGCGGTGATATCCCCTGTGTGGAATATTGTTTACAGCTTCGGCCTGCTCACCGGCATCGGCGGCTCGGTGCTGTATGCGGTGGCGCGCGGTGCCGACGGAAACAAAAAACGCGCCGACGGTTATTTCACCGCCTCGGTGATATACGGCGGTGTCATCTCGGCGGTACTGTGGCTGCTTCTCTTTTTCCTCGAGGACCCTCTGCTCCGCCTGTTCGGAGCCGACGACCTTCTCCTCCCTCTCTGCCGACGCTATCTGCGCGCGCCGCTCCTCACCGTACCGGTGTACGTCTTTACCGGCATCCTCTCGGCGTTCCTGCGCAACGACTCCGACCCGGGACTTGCCACCGCATCGGTCATCATCGGCGGTGTTTTCAATGTTTTCGGCGACTACTTTTTTGTATTCACCCTCGACATGGGAATTGAGGGCGCGGGCATTGCGACCGCACTCGGCGCCTCGATATCCGTGCTGATAATGCTCCTTCATTTTGTGCGCAAAAAGAACACCCTGCATTTCACCCTGCCGGCTGCTCCTCTCCGCGCCGCGGCGGAGATATCCGCGAGCGGTTTTTCGTCCTTTATAGTTGACGTTGCGATGGGCGTTATGACGATGCTCTTCAATCTTCAGGTGATGAAACACCTCGGCTCCGATGCTCTTGCGATATACGGCGTGATAGTGACTGTCAGCACATTCGTGCAGTGCTGCGCATACGGCGTCGGTCAGGCAGCACAGCCGATAATATCGCAGAATTACGGTGCGGGACTGCACGAACGCACACGCACGGCGCTCAGATACAGCATCATCACCTGTGCGGTGTTGGGCGTGCTCTGGACGGCGCTCCCCGAGGCTTTTCCGAACGTCATCATCCGCCTGTTCATGACTCCGACGGAATCGGTGCTCGCGGCGGCACCGCGCATCGTGCGCATATACTCGATATCCTTCCTGCTTTTGCCCTTCAATGTTTATTCGACATATTATTTTCAGGCGACGATGAAAACGCGCACATCTATGGCAGTGTCGATAGCCCGCGGCATCGTGATAAGCGGCGCGCTGATACTGGCGCTCCCTGCCGTTGCGGGCGGAGATGCGGTGTGGTTTGCAATGCCGATAACCGAGGCTCTCGTTGCCGCATATGCGGCGCTGCGCATGATAAGACCCGCGCGTGCCGCACACTGACGTCCGGTTAATGCCGAATTATCCTCTCGGAAATAAAATCACCTCATAAATTTAATTATTAATTATTATTTTCATGTTATAATCCCGATATAAAGAACATACGATAAAAGAAAGACCGGGATATTTCCGCGAGGGGGCGCACATGGCGAACTTTACAAAGCAGGCTATCAAAACGTCATTCATAAAGCTTCTGAACGAACAGCCGCTCAACAAAATAAGCGTCAGAAGTATAGTTGAGGACTGCGGCATCAACCGCAACTCCTTTTACTATCACTATCGCGACATTCCGGACCTTATCGAAGAGATCGTGAAGGAAGAGATAGATTCCCTCATTTCGAAATACCCCACGATAAGCTCGATAGATGAATGCGTGTGTGTTGCACTGAGGTTCACGCTCGAAAACAAGCGCGCGGTGCTTCACATCTACAATTCGGTCAACCGCGACATTTACGAGCGTTATCTCATGAAAATATGCGAGTACGTCGTTGCGACCTACCTTGACACGGTATTCGGGCGCGAGGACGTAGGCGAGCGCGACCGCGCCGCTGCAATTCGCTTTCTCAAGTGCGAGCTGTTCGGGCTTTCGTTCGACTGGATAGAAAACGGAATGAAGGACGACGCCATCGAAGAAATAAAATACATAACCTCACTTTGCCGCGGTCTTTCCGCAGAGCTTATCAACCGCTGCCGCGAACGCGGCGGCTCATGACCGGATCGCAGGACCGAAAAATAGGCAAAACAATACCCGCTGTCTGAAATTACGGCAGCGGGGCTTTTTTTGTCCATTGGCAAAACGCCCGCGCCGCTGTATACTTTGTGTTGTGAAAACGATCGCACGGAAGGAGGAATTCAAATGCGACTGCGTTCAACGGCTCCGATGAGGACAGCCAAGGTGGGCTACATTGTAATGTCGCTCGCGCTATGTGCGTTCGGGATCGTGCTCATCGTACTGCCCGATATATCGGCAAAAATACTCGGCATCGTATGCGGTGTCATAGCCGCCGCGTTCGGGTGCGTGAGACTTGTAGGTTACTTTTCAAAGGATCTCTACCGGCTGGCGTTCCAGTATGATCTGCCGCTCGGTATACTGCTCATCGTCCTCGGCGTCATAATGCTGACGCGCCCCGACAGCCTCATGACGTTCATCTGCGTTTCGACCGGGCTTTATATCCTGACCGACAGCCTGTTCAGAATGCGCATATCCGCCGAGGCACGGCGCTTCGGCATACGCGAGTGGTGGCTGATACTTGCCCTTGCGATAGTCACCGCGGTGTGCGGGCTGCTTCTGCTCATTCGCCCCGGCGATGGCAGCAGGCTGCTCGTCGTTCTCCTCGGTATATCGCTGCTTGCCGAGGGCATCATGAGCCTTTCGACGGTGCTCACCGCCGTAAAGATAATCCGCCATCAGCAGCCCGACGTCATTGAAGCGGAATGGACCGAAGAATGACTGAGGGACAGCTCATCACATCAAAGAAAGGACAAATATGAAATGCGTTTTTCAAGAGCGGTCGTAAAATACCGCGTTCCGATCCTGATCCTTGCTCTCATTCTTATGGTACCGTCGGTATTCGGAATGCTCGGCACAAGGATCAACTATGATATGCTCGACTACCTGCCTGCCGATATCGACACGGTCATCGGCCAGAACGAGCTGCTCGAGGATTTCGGCAAAGGTGCCTTCTCACTGATAATCGTTGAGGATATGCCCGAAAAGGACGTTGCGGCGCTTTGCGACAAAATAAAAACAGTCGATCATGTTGAAACGGTGCTCTGGTACTCGACTCTTGCCGACCTCAGCATCCCCATGGAGCTTTTGCCCGACGAGATATACAACGAGTTCAACACCGACCATTCGACGATGCTCGCGGTATTCTTCGACACATCGACCTCAGCCGACGTGACGATGGACGCGATACGCGAGATACGCAGCATCGCCGGCAAGCAGTGCTTCGTCTCCGGCATGTCGGCGCTCGTGACCGACCTCAAGGACCTCTGCGAGGCTGAGGAACCTATATATGTCGGCCTTGCCGTTCTGTTTGCCTGCCTTGCAATGCTGCTGTTTCTTGACGGCTGGCTCGTTCCGTTCGTGTTCCTTGCCTCAATCGGCATGATGATACTTCTCAACCTCGGAACGAACTATTTCTTCGGCGAGATCTCCTATATAACAAAAGCGCTGTCCGCGGTGCTCCAGCTTGCCGTAACGATGGACTATTCCATATTCCTCTGGCACAGCTACAACGAGCAGCGTGAACATACCGAAGACAGAAATGAGGCAATGGCGGCTGCGATACACGAAACGCTCACCTCGGTCATCGGCAGCTCTATCACAACGGTCGCGGGCTTTGCGGCTCTCTGCTTTATGACCTTCACCCTCGGGCGCGACCTCGGCATAGTAATGGCAAAGGGCGTCGTCCTCGGCGTGATCGGCTGCGTTACCGTCCTGCCCGCAATGATACTTGTCCTTGACAAGCCGCTGCGCGCAACAAAGCACCGTTCTCTCATCCCCGATATGACAAAGCTCTCGCGCGGCGTCGTAAAGATATTCCCCGTATTTCTCGTTATTTTCGCCCTCCTCATCCCGCCCGCATATTACGGCTACCGCGAGACGAACAACGAGGTCTACTATGACATGGGTCAGTGCCTGCCCGAGGATATGGAGTACGTTATCGCAAACTCCAAGCTCTCAGAGGATTTCGACATTGCGTCCACGCATATGGTGCTCGTCGATTCAAAGCTCCCGTCAAAATCTGTGCGCGGAATGATCGACGAAATGGAGGATGTCGACGGCGTGAAATACGTTCTGGGTCTTGAGTCCGTCCTCGGCTCCCGCGTGCCCGAGGAGATACTGCCCGACAGCATCTGCGAAATACTCAAAAGCGACAAATGGGAGCTGCTTCTCATCAACTCCGAATACAAGGTCGCAAGCGACAGTGTGAACACCCAGATAGACAGCCTCAATAAGATACTCAAAAAATACGATCCCACCGGAATGCTCATCGGTGAGGCGCCGTGCATGAAGGATATGATAGAAACGACCGACCGCGACTTTCAGGTCGTCAATGCCGTGTCGATAGCTGCAATATTCATCATTATAGCCATTGTCGAAAAGAGCATATCACTGCCCTTCATACTCATAGCGGTCATTGAGCTTGCAATATTCATAAACCTCGGACTTCCCCACTACCTCGGTCAGTCGCTGCCCTTCATCGCACCTATCTGCATCAGCACGATACAGCTCGGCGCAACGGTGGACTACGCGATACTCATGACCACAAGATACAAAGCCGAGCGCCTCGGCGGGCATGACAAGCGCGAGAGCGTTACGACGGCTCTTGCAACGTCCATCCCCTCGATAATCGTTTCCGGCATGGGACTTTTCGCCGCGACCTTCGGTGTGGCGGTGTACTCCGACATCGACATCATCAGCTCGATGTGCATGCTGATGGCACGCGGCGCCGTAGTAAGTATGCTCTGCGTTATATTCATACTTCCCGCGCTCCTTCTGCTCTGCGACAAAGCAGTGTGCGCGACAACGCTTGATCTGCGCGTGCTTTTGAAAAAGAAGAAAGAAAAAAACGAAACACAAGCCTGAAGAGAGGAGTAATCAATCATGAAGATCAAATTTGCAAAGCCGCTTGCCGGCATAATCTGCGCGGCGGTACTCGTTGCGGGTAGCGCGGGACTTACCGCATATTCCCTCGGCTCCGCCAAAAATACGGAGAACACCGGAAAGAATGACGCGCCCGCCCTCGTCCGTCCCGAAGAGACCGCAGACGCGACAAAAAACGAGACCGTCTACGTTCTCGCCAACGCCGACGGCAGCGTGAAAAAGATAATCGTCAGCGACTGGATCAAAAACAATTCCGGAAGCACCACCATCACCGACAAGGGGAGCCTTTCCGACGTCATAAACGTCAAGGGCGACGAAACATACACCGCAGGCGGCGACAATGTGCGTGTCTGGAACGCCGAGGGCAACGACATCTACTGCCGCGGTGACAGCGACAAGGAACTGCCGGTAAAGCTCAGCGTTTCATATAAGCTCGACGGAAAGCCGATATCGGCAGAAGAGCTCGCCGGAAAGAGCGGACGCATAACGATACGCTTCGACTACCGCAACGATCTCTATGAGACCGTTGAGATAGACGGCAAAAAGGAAAAGATATACGTTCCGTTTGCAATGATGACGGGAATGCTGCTCGACGGCGACGTTTTCAAAAACGTTGAGGTCGAAAACGGCAAGCTCGTGAACGACGGCGACCGTACGGCAGTCGTGGGCATCGCATTCCCCGGCCTCGGCAGCAACCTCGGCATAGATGCCGAAAAATACAGCATCCCCGACTATGTCGAAGTCACCGCCGACGCGACCGAATTTAAAATGACCAACACCGTGACGGTCGCGGTGAGCGACCTGTTCGGCAAGCTCAACACGGATGCGCTCGACTCGTCCGAGATCACCGATCAGATCACAAAGCTCACAGACGCTATGGGTCAGCTCACAAGCGGCGCCTCGCAGCTCTACGACGGGCTAGGCACACTGCTTGAAAAATCCGGCGAGCTGATCTCGGGCATCGACAAGCTCGCAGCCGGAGCCGAACAGCTCAAAAACGGCGCTGCATCCCTCGAGGGCGGAGCCGGCACGCTTGCGGCAGGTGCCGCCGAGCTTGCCGACGGACTCGGAAAGCTCTCTGATAACAGCGGCGCACTCAATGACGGCGCACGCCGCGTGTTCGATTCCCTTCTTGCCACGGCAAACAAACAGCTTGCCGACGCGGGGCTTGAGGTCCCAACGCTGACGATAGAAAATTACTGCGATGTGCTTGACGGCGTTGTTGCCTCGCTTGCCGAGGAAAACGTAAAGGCGCTTGCCGAAAGCACGGCACGCGAAAAGGTCACCGCAGCCGTCGAAGCCAAACGCGGTGAGATAAGCTATGCGGTAACAGCCGCAGTCGAAAAGGAAGTCACGGCAAAGGTGACGGCGGCGGTACGCACCGAGGTCGAAACAAAGGTGCTTGCGGCGATGGGAATGACCCGCGAACAGTATGAAGCCGGCGTTGCCGCAGGCGTGATAAGCAAGGCGCAGCAGGAAGCGATCGCCGCCGCAGTAGATGAGCGGATGAAGAGCGATGCCGTGCAGAGCACGATAAAGGCAAAAACCGAGGCCACGATGCAGTCGCCCGAGATCCGCGCCACGATAGAGGCAAAGACCGACGAGCAGTCGAAGCTTCTCATAGAGCAGAATATGCAGTCGGATGAGGTCAGGGCGCAGATGAACGCAGCCGTGGAAAAAGCCGCAGCCGGACGCAAGAGCATAATCGCTCTCAAGGCTCAGCTTGACAGCTACAACGAGTTCTATACCGGGCTTTCGGATTACACCGGCGGTGTCGATTCCGCGAAGGACGGCGCCGACAAGCTGAACGGCGGTGCGGCAGCGCTCAAAAAAGGCGCAGCCGATCTGAATTCCGGCATTGATGAGCTTTACCGCGGCATCCTGACACTGAAGAACGGTGCTCCCGCGCTCACCGAGGGCGTGTCCGCGCTCCATGACGGAGCCGGAAAGCTCTCCGACGGACTGAAGGAATTCAACGAGACCGGTGTGCAGAAGATAGTTGACGCCGCCAACGGCGACCTTGCGGGTCTTCTGACCAGAGTCAAGGCGACAGCCGATGTCGCAGCCGACTACAAGTCATACACAGGGCTTGCCGACGGCATGAACGGCAGCGTTAAATTCATCTACCGCACAGACAGCATCTCAAAGTAAAAGAAAAAGAAAAAACATTCCCGCCGCGACCGGGTACCGGTCGCGGCGGGAATGTTTTTATTTCAACAATCATTCAATGACAACCGAGCTTTTTCTCCCGCAGCGCACCGGCGCTGCCTATGAGAGCCGACGCGTCGGCAAGGTGCTTCAGCGTGAGCTCCTTTCCGCTGCCGAACACAACACGGAGATCTCCCGCAGAGTTCTGCTCCGCCGTGCGTATGTCTGAAAGCGTATGCGCCTCCGACACGCCGTAGCGCACGCGAAAGGTCACGGTGTCGTCTTCTATCGAAACGCTCGCATCATTTACAAGGAGGTAAATATACAGCACGCAAAAGGCAAGCCCCACCGCAAGCGGTATCGCCGATGCCGTAAACCCCACGCCGGGTATAAAGCCGGTTATGACCGTTAGCGCAAACGCGGCTGCTCCGACGGCGCCCGAGCAGCACATGGCACAAAACGATCTGCCGTGTATCACCGTTCCCTCTTCCCGTTTCTTTGCCGAACGGCACATGGCAGCACCTGCGGCAGCCGCCGCAGCGCACACCGCGACCGTCGCGGTAATCATCCCGATATACTGATCCATTGCAGCCCTCCGACAAATCTTTATCTGTCCATTATTATACGATCAAAAAGATATTGTGTCAAGTATTTTAATATTTTTGTCTTAACTTTTTACATCAAATCGTTAAAAATTGCCTGCGGAGCGCTGCCGAAAGGTCGGCGTGTGTCAAAAAAAGTCGGCTGCAATGCCTCATTTTGCCCGCGGGGACTTGATATGCGCAGAAGTCGATGATATAATATACAATATGTAATGTAAATAAAAAACAAAGAGGTGATATCGGTTGAAAACGATAGGCAATATACTTTGGTTCATCTTCGGTGGTCTTGCGGGCGGACTCGCATGGGTCCTCGCCGGCTGCATCTGGTGCATCACGATAATAGGAATCCCAATCGGTATGCAGTGCTTCAAGCTGGCGGGGCTGGCATTCTTCCCGTTCGGCAAAGAAGTCACATACGGCGGAGGCGGCGTCTCGTTTCTCGTGAACATCATATGGATACTTATCTCGGGGCTTGAGCTGGCGATCGGCTATGCCGTTCTCGGTCTGCTCTGGTGCATAACGATAGTCGGCATCCCGATAGGCAAGCAGTGCTTCAAGCTTGCAAAGCTCTCTCTTATGCCCTTCGGCGCGGACGTAAAATAAAGCCTCACGGCAAAACTGAAAGGCTGGCTACCGAAATGACAGAAAAACGCATCGTGACAAGGCTCATCACCGTAATTCTTTTGCTCGTTACCGTCGCCTCGGTCATTCTTCCCGCATCGGCAGCCTCGGATACATCCGACGACGGCTTTGCCGAAACGCTGCGTGCGGCGGGATTCCCGGATACATACATCCCCGACCTTCTCGCACTGCACAAAAAGCACCCCGAATGGACGTTTGAGGCGATAAACATCACCGCGCTCAGCCATGCCGCAGGCAATGAGGTATACACGTGGGACTATGTGATAAAGCAGGAATCCGACGCAAACGAAAAGCGCAACCTCGTAACAAAAGCCGACGACCAGTTCATACTGCGCAATTTCACAAACCCGAATCTTTACGATTCGGGTTGGTATCAGGCATCAAAGTCCGCGGTCGAATACATGATGGACCCGCGCAACTTTCTGACCGAGGAGCAGGTGTTCCAGTTTTTCGACCTCCGTTACAGCGAAACAGCAACGCTCGACGCGGTAAAAGCCGTGTGCGCCGGGACCTTCATGCAGGACGCAGGGCTCGACGATATCTACGCCGATATGACATATGCCGAGTATTTCATGCAGATCGGCAAGGAGCTCGGAGCCAATCCGGTGTATCTTGCCACCGTAGTGCGCAACGAGCAGGGCGTAAAGGGCACGAGCCCGCTCATCTCCGGGCTGTGCGGCGACAAGCTGTGGTATTATTACAACGGCAAATACACCGACAAGGACGAAAACGGCAAGCTGATAAAGGCTCCCGCCTCGGGACACAGCGAGGACGGGCTCAAGGCATACAACGGGCTTTACAACTATTTCAACATCAGCGCCTCCGGGACGGGATATTTTTCGATATATCTCGGCGGTATGAAGGCGGCTGCCAAGGGCACGCCGGATATGTCCGCACAGTGGGGCGGCAGCCCCGCGTGGAACACACGCTGGAAGGCGCTCTTCGGCGGTGCGTCATCGGCGACAAGAAAGTACATAAACGATTGGCAGAATACATTTTATTTTCAGAAATTCAATGTCGACCCGCGTTCGTCGCGCAATTTCTGGGGGCAATATATGCAAAGTCTGCACGGCAGCACGGGGCGCGCGTCGCAGTTTTTCAAATCCTATAAGGCAAACGGGCTGCTTGACGTGGCGCATCACTTTGCCATTCCAGTGTACGAGGGAATGCCCGCCGAAAAATGCCGATATCCCGACGGCACCGAGCTTTGCGACCGCCGTGCGCTCGAATCCGCAGCCGTCGCCTCATACGACATCCTTGACATGAACGAATACCTCGGTCAGGACGGCATGAAGCGGAGCTACTCCGCGGCAAAAATAAGCTGGCGCAATTACCTCGGCTCTGAAAACTCTACTCTCGCACTCGGAGCCTTCGACCTGACGAAATACGACTACGCCCTTATCGACTACTCGACAGACAAGAGCTTTGACAGCGTTGCATGCGGCAAGCGGTCGGTGATAGGCTTTGTGTCGTCGGCGGACGCGCCTTACGGCGGCAGCGGGACAGATGAAAACTTTACCTGCGACCTCGGTCATGCCGCAATGGGCGATGCCAAAGGCGGCTATGAGATTCGCCGCGTGGCAAAGATCGACCTGCGCGACTGTGCGTATAACGGCGACGTGTTTCTTACAGCCTACACGCAACCCGGTAAAAAATATATGGTACACAACATCGTGTTCTATACGCTTGCGGACCACACCGACCCGCTCCCGCCCGAGACCGCCGCCGACACCGTGGCCGATGACACCGAGGAGGAACTGAGGTGCGGCATGCCGCTCGGGCTAAGAATAGCCCTCATTGCGATCCCGTCGGCGCTGATACTCGCCGCAGCGGGTGCGGCAGCGTTTTTCATAGTAAAAAAGCGCAAAAATAAAAACACCGCATCCGGCACCGCCGAAGCACCGGCAGGGCTCCCTTCCGAGACGCCCGACGAGGCGCCTGCAGAGGAAGCGCCCGCAACTGATAGCGCCGAAAAGACAGCCGACGCCGCAGCAACGACACCCGTCGAAAAATAAACGCTAAGCACCGCATTTATTGCATTCAATTAAAAATACATTTCCGGAAAGAGACCTTCAATGCTTATACTTTTACTTGCCGTAATGGTGCTCTGCTATGCGTTTCAGGCACTTTTCTGCAAATTTTATTCACAGAAATGCACCGGCGACACAGCGGTCATTTCACTTATATTCGCCGTGATATTCGGCTGCTTTATCGGGACCGCAACGCTCGCCCTCGGCGGCTTTACGTTTTCGCCTTCCCCGCTTACGCTTGCGTTCGGGCTGCTGAACGCGGCGGTGCTCGTCGTCTTCCACCTCTCGCAGATAGGCGCCGCAGCCCGCGGCTCATACGCGATAATGAATCTCTGTATGCTGTTCGGCGGCATCATAGTGCCGATGATCGTGTCGGCAATAAAGCTCGGGCAGCACCTCAGCACGCTTCAGATCATCGCCGTCGTGCTGATGTTTGTCGCGTTTATACTTCTGAACTGTCAGGGCGTCTCGCTCGGCGGGACAAAAAAAGGCTACTGGTTCATGTGTGCGGCGCTCGCACTTTCAAACGGGACCTACGGCGCTTTTATGAGCCTTCAGGCAGGGCTGCTTGACGGTGCCGAGCGCACCGAAATGATAGCAGTCAGCTATATCGGCTCGGCGCTGCTCGCCGCAGCGGCGGCAGCGATACTCGGGCTGCGCGTAAAGCGCGACCGTAAAAATCCGGACGTTAAGGATGCGCCGCCCACGCTTCACATAAGCTGCGCGGCTGTCGGATGGGCGATCGCCTGCTGCATCGTTGCGACGGCTGCCGCCAACATACTGCTTTATCTGCTTTCAAAAATGAACACAACGGTCGTCAACACCGTTGACAACGGCGGAGTTCTGCTGCTTTCGGCACTGTTCGCGTTTATTTTCTTCGGCGAACGCCCGAGCAAGCTCCAGTATTGCGGGCTTGCCGCCGCGCTCGTGAGCATCATATTGCTCGGCTGACACGCAAGGCATATAAACGCTCCCGCGTGCGCATCGGTGATGCGCACGCGGGAGCGTTTTATTTCATTATTTTATTTGCCCGCTTTTCTGAGCGCCGAGAGCTGCTTTTTCAGCAGTATATAGCCTTCCTCGCAGTCGTCGGTACCGCCGACGGCTTTTTCCATCGGGCAGGAATCCGTCCCCGCGCGGTTCATTATCCGCTCTGTGACCGAGCCGAAGGTGAGAGGCACTCCGTGCTCCTCAAGGTACTTCTTCCCCGCCGCAGATACGACACCGGCATAAACCGCGGTGATCCCCGCTTTTACGAAAAGCATGGCTGTCGCCTTTCCGACAATGACATCGGCAGCGGAAAAGCCGTGTAGATCGCGCCCTTCGGCAATATAGTCCATCATGAGAGATACACCGCGGGCATCGCTTATCATCAGCTCGCCGCCGCGGCAGAGCACCAGCGTGTGCCCGCCGAGGTTTTCGCGCGCAAGCTCAAGGTCGGTCATTCTTTTCAAACTCCTTGGCAACGTCGCAGAGAAGCTCGCGTATCGGCAGATGCTGCGGGCAGACCTTTTCGCATTTGCCGCAGCGTATGCAGTCTGACGCCTTGCCGTTGCGGACCGTATAGACGCTATTGTAATAAAAATCGGCGTTCCAGTCGTGATATATGTTCTTTGCATTGAGACAAGAGAACAGATCGGGAATGGAAATATGCTTTGGACATCCGTCGGTGCAATAGCGGCAGGCTGTGCACTGAATGAGGTGCATCGAGCGGAACACACCGCAGACCTTTTCGACCGCCTCGCGCTCTGCGGCGTCGAGCGGTTTGAAATCCTTCATATAGGACAGGTTGTCCGTCATCTGCTCCATATTGCTCATGCCCGAAAGCACCATAAAGATGCCGTCAAAGCCCGCGGCAAAGCGTATCGCATAGCTTGCGGGGCTTCCGCCGTGCAGATCGTCAAGTATCTTCTTCGCCTCGTCGGGGAGCTTTACAAGATTTCCGCCCTTTACGGGTTCCATAACTATCACGGGCTTGCCGTGCTTGCGGCAGACCTCATAGCAGCGGCGCGACTGGACCGCGGAGTCGTCAAAATCAACGTAGTTGAGCTGTATCTGAACGAATTCGACCTGAGGATATTCGGTAAGTATCGTGTCGAGCAGAGCACGTCGGCAGTGTCGTGGAAAGAGATGCCGAAATGATGTATCTTGCCCTCTTTTTTGAACTCAAGCGCCTGCTCGTATGCGCGGCATTCCTTGAATTTAACAAAATTATCGTGGTTCTGCGCGTGCATCAGATAAAAATCAAAATAGTCCACGCCGCATATTTCAAGCTGGCTTTCAAAGAAGGGGCGCACATCCGCCTCGGTCTTGAAAAAGCTTGCCGTCAGCTTGTCGGTAAGAATGTACTTCTCGCGCGGATAACGGTCGACAAGGCACTTGCGCAGCGCCTTTTCGCTCTTACCGCCGAGATAACCGTGCGCCGTGTCAAAGTAATTGAAGCCGGCGTCGATAAAATAATCGACCATTCGGCTGAATTCTTCATGATCGACCTCGCCGTCCTTCATCGGCAGACGCATACATCCGAATTCGAAATTCTTTTTTACTTCTTCAAAATAACTCATCTTCCGTCCTCCGTATATGTTATTACAGTTTTCTTTTTCTCCGGAAAAGCACCGGAGCGCCGCAGTATACCTGCAATATATATTATAGAACACAGTCGCGCCGCTTCCAAGTTCCGACACAAAAAATGCACACACAGGTTGCATGATCGTCTCGGACATGGTATAATTATAAAAAACACGGTCGTATAAGACGAAAGGCAAACGGAATGAAGATCCTTATCACGGGCTTTGAGCCCTTCGGCGGCGAAAGCATAAATCCCGCCTACGAGGCGGTAAAGCTGCTGCCCGACACGGTGTGCGGCGCACAGATCGTAAAACTTGAGGTGCCGACAGTATTCGGCAAAGCGGGAGACATCCTTCACGCGGCTGTCGCGGAACACCGCCCCGACGCCGTGATATGCGTGGGTCAGGCGGGCGGCAGAGCCGCAATAACGCCCGAGCGCGTTGCGATAAACATAATGGACGGCAGGATAGCCGATAACGCAGGCTTTATGCCCGTGGATCGGACGATCCGCACCGACGGAGAAAACGCATATTTTTCGACGCTCCCGATAAAGGCGATGGTCGCGGCGATACGCGCGGAGGGCATACCTGCCGAGGTCTCAAACACTGCCGGCACATATGTGTGCAATTATCTTATGTACACACTGCTTTATATTGCCGATAAAGAATTTCCGTCAATGCGCGGCGGGTTCATACACGTGCCGTATTCGACAGAGCAAACCGTCGATAAACGCTCGGGCACCCCCGGCATGGATATACGCACCATAGCGCGCGGGCTTGAGGCAGCCGTGCGGGAAACGGCGAAAATTCTTTGAAACGGAGGTCGGATAAGCAGTGCACAAGCGAAAAAACACATTTATCCTCGATCTTTCAAAGGCGGAAAGCGCGGATGATATCCACGGGATAATAAAAAAGACGTTCGGCTTTCCCGAATATTACGGCAGCAACTGGGATGCCTTCAGCGACTGTCTGACCGACCTTGCAAGCGCCCCTTTGCACATCAAGATCATCGGCTTCCGACATATGAAGGACAGCTTCCCGCGCGACGCGGCGATACTCTGCGAGGTGCTTTCCGACGTAAAAAATTCATGCGGCAGAGACTACTCGGCGATAACGGTCGAATTCGCCGACGAAAAGCCCGAGACCGCCACTCCCAAAATATAATTTGATAATGTATGGGAGGGTGAGCAGAGCCATTCCCCTACGGCTGCACCCGTGCGGCGGAATGAATCCGGATGTCTTGCCGCAGACGACCGAATGAGCAGAAACCAAGCGATCAGGTTAAAATAAAAGTACATCCCCCGGCTGCCGCGCAAGCGCAGCAGCCGGGGGATGGCTTATATATGTTGGGCGTATTGCTGAGACAACCTGTATTGCTCAGCTTCCGGAACATCTGTCCACTCAACCGTTTTATCAAAATTTTTTCTGACAACTTCCTTGATTTCATCAAGGCTCACCCTGAAAAATTCTCTTCGCGAGTTAACTTTATTTATCTTTCTGTCTTCAAAAGCAAGGTGCAACGCATTTTCAAGCTTCGGTGCATCTTCTGTAAAGATTAAAGCATGAATGTCAAAATCAAAAGGAACGGATGCATCTCCCAATTCATCGACACGCTCGGTCGGGTCAAGACGTCGTGTCATTCCGATCTTATATACATTTTCTCCGAATGCACCGACATTGCTTATAATATAAACATACCCGGCTCGCTTGTTGGCTTCTCTGTAATCAACATCATTAATGGCCTTCTCCGTATCCGCCAAATCATTTTCCAATTCTTTTTTCTTCTCGAGCAAGTCATCCGTTTCGCCATTCTTTTCCATTTGCTGTTTTAGTGCATCAAGCGCATTTTGATAGTGCGCTTTTTCTTTTTGAAGTCGCCTTCTGGCCTCTTCTATCTCCTTTTGAGCCTTAGCCTCTTCGCGCTGCTGTGCTTTAAGTTCTTTTATTTTGTCTTTTTCTTCTTGCTTTTTCTGCTGAAAGTCCAATGCGAGTTTAACTTCTTCAACTTTGAGTTCAATATATTTTCTTGTTATGGATATATCCATAATTATCCCGAGCTTTGAAATTTGACTGCTTATCGTGTTGATTCGTTCAATTGATTTTTCGAAATTTGAGATTCTCACATTCTCTACTATATTATCGCACTCAACATTAAATGCACGAAGTAACAGTTTCTGCATATCCTTTATCATTCTTTTGCCTTTGGCGACGTTGCCGTTAACAGTCCAGTTGGGACTTGCAGAACATGCTAATCCGGCGCTTATCATTTCTTTTTGCTGCTGACGAATTTCAGCTAATTTATTTTTGTATAAGTCAGAGTTGGCAAATACATATGTCGGATTATATATTCCATATTCCTGAGCGCTGATATCGTTATCAAGACCGTATATCTGCTTTTGTTTATCGGAAATTTCAAATTCAAGTTCAGCAATTTTATTATTGCAGGTCTGAATTTTTTGGTTGCGGTCTTCAAGTTCCTTGTCAAGTTCGCTTTTCTTTATGGTCAAAGCGTTGATGCACTGATTCAGTTCCTCAATTTGCTGATGCTCCGGAAGCAACAGTCCCTGCAGACGTTCGATTTCCTTTTTTAGTTCTTTTTTGCTTGGTCCAAACAATCCCATAGTCACTCACCTTTTCATTTATCCGGCAGACGCACAAACATGGCGCAATGTTACAATTTTGGTTCGTGTCGAATCCACTCATTAATTGTATAATATTATATGTAATTTGTCAACATGAAACAAGGATATAGTGCCAAAAAAATGGAGCATTACGGACTTTGTAAGGTGCGCACCGTCAAGAATGATAACAAACACATCCCCCGGCTGCCGCGCAAGCGCAGCAGCCGGGGGATCATCATTTTATAAGACTTTCGTTACTTCTCAGTCTACAGCTTTGAAGGTAAGGAGGAGTGAGCCGAAATCGCCCTTGAAGCGCGGCAGTGCAAGACCGACATTGCGCAGAACGATCCCGGGGAGGGTAAGCCCCAGCTCTTCGACCGAGTAGACAACGTCGTCGGCAAGTCCCGGTATCCTTATGCGCGGCGCGATGGCAAGCGAGTTGAGCGCCTGGAAATAAATCGCCACGGCACTGCGTCTGTCCTTGGATACAACGGTCTGGATCATCTCGTTGCAATCGCCGTCAAAGGTGGTCTTTCCGCGGTAAAGATCGCCCGTCTGCATCAGATCCTCTATCTCGCGGTACTTTTTGATATCGGCGGGAATACGCTCAAGCTCGTCGGCGGGGACCTTGTTCACGTCGAATTCGTAGCCGTAAGAGCCGAAGTACGCGACGTTTCTTCTCGTGTCGGCGCCGATGATACGTCCGTTGCGGATGTTGGGCGAAAGCGAAACGTGGTTCGAGGACGCGGATATCGGGTAGATGAGCTCGGTTCCGTACTGAATGCGCACGCGATCGTATGCGTCGGTGTTGTCGGACGTCCAGATCTGCGGGAAGAATGTCAGCACTGCGGCATCAAAGCGTCCGCCGCCGCCGGTGCAGCCCTCAAAGAAGATGTCGGGGAAGGATTCGGTCAGGAAGCGCGCCAGCTCGTATACACCGAGAACATAGCGGTGCTGCACCTCGCCCTCGCGGTCTGCGGGGAGCGCGTGCGACCAGTCCTCGCTGAGCGAACGGTTCATATCCCACTTGATGTACTCTGCACCGCTGTTGGCAATGACGTCGTACATTACCTTCTTTATATAATCGACAACATCACGGCGCGAGAAGTCGAGCACGAGCTGATTGCGTGCCTCATACGGCTTTCTGTCGGGAGCCGAAAGCGCCCAATCGGGATGCGCGCGGTAGAGGTCCGAATCGGGGTTGACCATTTCCGGCTCTATCCAAAGACCGAACTTCAGCCCTCTCTCGTGGCAGCGGTCGGCAACGGCTTTAAGACCGCCCGGCAGCTTTTCCTCGTTTACGAACCAGTCGCCGAGACCGGCACGGTCGCTGTTGCGAGCGCCGAACCAGCCGTCGTCAAGCACGAAGGTGTCGATGCCGAGTCCCTCGATGCGGTCGATGGTCTCAAACAGACGGTCACGGTCAAACTTGAAGTGCATGCCCTCCCAACTGTTGAGCACCAGCGGACGGGGCGTGTTGACCCAACGCGGGTTGATTATGTATTTGCGCATGAAGTCATGGTAGCGGCGCGTCATTCCGCCCATGCCCTCGGGGCTGTAGCAAAGCACTGCCTCGGGCGTTTCAAAGCTCTCGCCCGGCTCGAGCTTCCAGTTAAAGCTCTCGGGGTTTATACCCATCGACAGGCGCGTTCTGAACGACTCATCGACCTCAACGCTCTCATAGTGAGAGCCGCTGTATGTAAGACTCGCCGCAAACACCTCGCCCTGCTCTTCTCCCGCACCGGGACGGCGCAGGATGACCAGCGGTGCATGGTGATGGCTTGAGGTCCCGCGGATATTGCCGACAGAGACTCTGCCCTGGATCAGAGAGTTTGCCTGCGGGTAGCGCTCACCGTTGTGACGTCCCTGATATGTCAGCATTTCATATTCGTTGTCGTAGAAATCGAGCGTTATCGACAGCGCGCGCTCAAGGTGAATGTTACCCGAGGTAGCGTTTACGATCTCGGCGCGGCGCGTGATTATATCTTCATCCGGATAGACCGTGTAGAAAAGATAGACCTCAACGCCCGATGTCTCGTCGCGCAGGGTTATCTTCAGCGTCTCTCCGCCGCGTGCCGTGGGAATGCCCGAACGGATGGCGGGCTTTTCGGAAAGGATCTCGTAAGAGACGTACTTGAGGTCGCACATACGGCAGCCGCGTTCGTCAAGCGGGATAAGCGCGGGCTCGCGGAAGTCACCGAGGAACCCGGTGGCGTATTCCTGCATAACGGAACAAAGTCTGCGTCTTGTACCGTGTATCGTGGTGTTGCAGGATCCGGCAATGTCCGGGCGATAGTAGGAAAGATCCGTCTCGGGCATACGCTCGCCGTAATATGCGTGATAGAGATATCCCTCCGGCGTCACGCGCATAAAGTAGGAAAAGCGCTTGCCGCTGAGAAAGAACGTGCGGCATTCATCACAGTATCTGATGCTCATAAAAAACTCCTTTTGCTTTGGTCTTGTCTGCCTTGCGGCAAACTGCGTCAGTTCCACCCGATATTATACCATTGTTCGAAACTTTTTTCAAGACAAAAAAGGTTGCATTGAATAAAAAACATTCCGATAATGCAAAAATATCGCACAGCATCGCAACCGCCGCTCCGGTCACGGCGCAACCCGCGGGACCGCGTGCCATCCATTCTTAACGATTTGACCTCAGAACGGGATCGCCGTGAAATACGCTCACTTTCTCTTTTATGCCGTTCTTGCAAAACACCTTGTCTTTTGCCCGGTTCTATGGTATAATTTCAGTTGTAATGACTGCACAAACATTCGGAGGGACACCAATGACCGAGATCATCGCGCGGCGCGAATTTTCACCGCTTTACATATGGCTTGACATTGCCTTTCTGCTGCTTTTTGCCGCGCTCCTCATATGGAAGAAGAAATATATGACCGTCCTCGTCGGCGCTCTCGCGGGTATACTCTATATGATCGTCGATTTCGGCATTTTTCATCTCGTCTGTCACTCGCGCAGCATATCGGACGGTCACAGTCTTTTTTGGGTGCTGCTGTGGATGTCGGTGAGCTACGGATTCACCAATTTTGCGTGGATATGGCTCTGGTTATCAAAAGACGAACGTCTTTTCGAGTGGTCGTTTCTGATACTCCTCTGGTGGTTCGCCTGCCCGCAGCTTTCAAAAACGTTCACACCTGCGGGGACGGCGAATATCGTCATTCAGCGCACGACCGGTGAATATCACGGTTATATGGCGGCGATATTGCTGTTCGGCTACCTTGCTCTCATTATATACGATCTGTGGCAGAAGGACCGCACGGCGCGCGTGAACATACCGTGGCTGCTCGCCGGCGGCATACTTGTTCAGTTCGGTTGGGAAGCAGGGCTGCTCATCGGCGGCATCCGCTCGGCGGGCTTTGCGACGCTCACCGATAAGCTGCGCCCTCTCATCGTCAATTCCCTGCTTGAGACCAACCTCGGAATGCCATATATCTATCTGATATTTCTTGCATACACCCGCCGCTTTACCGGGCAGATGAAGCGCAGGCGCACGCCGATAACACTTACCGAACGCATACGCGAGAACAACGCGGAAAAAGTAAGGACCGGTGAGTGATCTTCCCGCCGCGCGTCGGCGGAGACCGTCGATATCTCAAAGAGAAGGACCGTTATTAAAATGAAATACATACTTGTGACCGGCGCATACGGCGGCATGGGCAGGGCTACCGCCGAAAAATTTGCGAGAGCGGGCTTTTGCGTCCTCGCGCTCGACAGGAAAGTCGGCAATGCCGAAGAAAACATAATACCGATCGAAGCGGACGTAACGAGCGAGGAAAGCGTAAAGCACGCCGCCGAGGAAGCGCACAAATATACCGACAGTATTTTTGCCGTGATCCATTTTGCGGGCGTATATATGCTCGATTCGCTGGCTGAAATGAGCGCCGAGCGTTTTGAACGTATATTCCGCATAAACCTCTTCGGCGCATTCTGCGTGAACCGCACATTTCTCCCGTTCCTTTCATCGGGAAGCCGCATAATAATGACGACGAGCGAGCTTGCACCGCTTGACCCGCTGCCCTTTACCGGCATATACGCGATCAGCAAAAGCGCACTTGACAAATATGCGTATTCATTGCGCATGGAGCTTCAACTCCTCGGAATTTCGGTCTCCGTCCTTCGCGCGGGTGCGGTCAAAACAGATATGCTCGGCGCGTCTACCGCAGCACTCGACCGCTTCTGCTCCGAGACTGCGCTTTACAGTTGCAACGCCGCCCGGTTCAGAAAGATCGTTGACGGAGTTGAGGCAAAGTGCGTTCCGCCCGAAAAGATCGCGGATAAAATGCTTCGCATAACCGAAAAAAAGCACCCCGCGTTTGCCTATACGATAAACCGCAATCCCCTGCTGCTCATCCTCGATTCCCTGCCGCAGCGCCTGCAGTTCTTTATAATAAGGAAAATACTGAAATGACCGACGCCGCCGGAGGATGCAAAAATGCTTTCATCAGTGGTAAATGCCGATCGGCATACGGCAGACCTGCCGACACCGCGCAAAAAATTAAAGCTGTTAATTTGATAAAGAAGTCGCTTTTTCGGAGGTCATGATGACAAGGCAAGCTTTCTTTTCCTTTTGTTTGTCGGCATTCGGCACGGCCCCCGATAATCCGTTTGACGACGGTCCCGTCACGGCGGTGCTGCGGCACGCCGACAACCGCAAATGGTTTGCGCTTGTCATGCGTGTGTCGCGGCGTAAATTCGGGCTTGACAGCGACGAGGTGATCGACATAGTAAACCTGAAGCTGCCGACGGAAATGTTCGGCTCGTTCGGCAGAGCCGACGGCGTATATCCCGCATATCACATGAATAAGCTGCACTGGATATCGGTGCTGCTTCCCGACGCGGCGGACAGCACCGTCGGATTCCTCACAAATGTCAGCTATGACGCGACAAAAACCAAGACCGCAAAACGCAAAAAAGGAGCGGAAACATGATATTATATTTTACGGGCACCGGCAACAGCCGGCATATCGCAAACAGAATAGCAGCCGCGACCGGCGACACCGTCACCGATATCGGTGCGCGCATCAAAGCAGGCGATACATCTGCCGTCGTGACCGACGGCAAAGCGGTTTTCGTCACGCCGACATACGCATGGCGGATACCGAAGATCGTTGAGAACTGGATACGCGCAGTCGATTTTGACGGTGCTGAAAAGGCATGGTTCGTTATGGACTGCGGCGGTGAGATAGGTAATGCGGCAAAGTATAACCGCAGGCTCTGCGCCGACAAAGGCATCGCATACATGGGCACAGCAGAGGTGGTCATGCCGGAAAACTATATCGCCATGTTCGACGCGCCCGACGCTGAGAAAGCCGAAAAGATCATAAGTAAAGCCGATCCCGTGACCGATGGGATCGCAGCAGAGCTTGCCGCGGGCAAGGAATTTGCAAAACCGCGCTGCAACCTTTACGACCGTTTTATGAGCTGCGTAGTCAACCCTCTCTTCTACCGTCTCTTTGTAAAAGCGGATGCATTCACAGCCGACGCAAAATGCATCGGCTGTGGGAAGTGCGCCTCCCTCTGCCCGCTGAACAATATAAAAATTTTCGATGGTAAGCCAGTATGGGGCAAAAACTGCACTCATTGCATGGCGTGCATAGCATACTGTCCGACAAAGGCGATAGAATACGGCAGCAAGAGTGTCGGAAAGCCGAGATAATCATCTGAACTGAAGCCGCACCCGTTCAAAACAAGCATATGACGCGTCCTGTGCGGACGGCAATTGACATATGACCGGAGAAAAAACATGAAAAAAGAACTCATTCACGATCCGATATTCCTTGCAGTAAAGTCCGATGCGGCAACGCCCGACGATCTGCCAACCGCCCGCGATCTCATTGACACGCTGACAGAGCACTCAGACGACTGCGTGGGCATGGCGGCAAACATGATAGGTGTGCGCAGGCGCATCATCGTATTTTATGACGAGAGCGAAAAAACTCCGACATATACCGTAATGATGAATCCCGTTATTATAGAAAAGCACGGCGAATATACTGCAAAGGAGGGCTGCCTCTCCCTGCTCGGCGCGCCGCGCGAGTGCCGTCGTTACCGGACGATCAAGGTCCGGTATCAGACCCCGGAATTTCATATGCGCACGAAAAAATACACGGGATATACGGCGCAGATCATTCAGCACGAGATCGACCATTGCGACGGAGTGCTGATATGACCGTTCCCGCGCGGTCATGCGCAGCACGAAAAACCTCCGCCCCGGCATAGCCGGGACGGAGGGTTTTAATTACCGGAGCTCGCGCGTGCGGTCGCCGATATTATTTGTCAAGCAGCGCTTTTACCGCCGCATAGTCGTAATTTTCCTGCGAACGGTTGACGCGCAGTGCGCTTCCGGTGAACTCGATATATTCCGAGCCTTCGGACAGAACTATCATTTTCGATGAAAGGGTGTTTTTCGTAATGTTGTACACCTTTCCGTCGGCGCCGAGCCAGAACTGTTTTTCATATTCAGTGCCACCCAGCTTGTATGTCTCGCGGAAGGAGATATACCCGTCCTTTTCAAAGTCATATTCGACGTTTACGACAGGAGCAAACGTCATTGCCGCCTTGTCGCCGCCGAAATACTCGCCGGCAAGCTCGGCAGCAGCTTCTGCTCCGAGCTCTTTTGACTTTCCGCCGGATGTGATAACGAGCTTATAGTCCGCCGCGTCCGAAAGATCAGATCCTGACCCGCGCAGCATAAGCGCATTCCCAAACGTGTTGTAAGGAGTATAGATAGCGCAAAGCATTGCAATATGCATAAAGGTCTCCTCGTCAACGGAGGAATACTTTTTTTCGTTTCCGCGCTTTATTTCAACAGTCTTGTCGCAGCGGAATGTGTAGACCGCCGTTTCCTTGCCGTCAGCTTCCAGACTCAGCGTAAAGGCGCACGGCGAGCCGGTGTCGGCGCCGTCTCCGCGCAGCGAATCCACAACCGCCTTCAGATATTTGAAATGATCCTCACTGTCAACGGGATGAGGCGTCAGCGTCGGGTCGGTAAGCGCATTGTTCTGAAACGCAAGGATAATGCTCTCGCCGTTGTGCTTTTCGGCTGCTCCGTCCACCGCAGAGTACACTCCGTCGAACTTATAGCAGACGGAATTCTCGCTCGTGTTGTTTACATAGTCTCCCTTGAGCATTCCAAAGTAGACCGTTCCCTTCTCCGCGTCGGTACTGCCGATATTTTTCTGATCCGCAACGGTACCTTTGGCTGCCTCGGGAACCTTTGACGTATCCGCGCAGGAGAAAAGCGAGATCGAGATCATAAGTACAAGGAAAAGCGCGCATATCCTCTTGATTTTTGTCGTGGCCATATCGTTCACCTCCTCAATTCATTGAAACCGTATAATATTGCGCCACGTTGATTTTGTTTTGAGAAATGCCCCGGATATATCCGCATATGCTGCATTTCGTCATTGCTCCGACTGTAACCAAGCTGCGATCTTCCGTTCGATCGGTATCCCAACTTGCATTTCTTTACTGCATCGGATATCCCCCCCGCAGATTATATGTTGTTCCATTTACATTATACAGGTATAAATATTCTTTGTCAAGTCGAAAAATGAATTTTTTGTGGGATTTAAGACAGTTTCAGTCACCGGATCGATAAAAGTTACAGATAAACGCCTGCGCGAGGGGATAAGCAGACGGACGAAGCGTGATCGCAGAGATAAAAAATCGCAGAAAATACGGCGAAAAAATAAAATACGGTATTTTAGTGCTCTATCATTGAGATGTACCTTGAAAAGAGCCTGACAGGATGGTATTATCCGAAAAGCCCCTGTCACGCAGCGCGTGACAAACTTCCATGCTTGTTTGGTAGACAAGTATCACACGGAAGCAATATAATGTTATCAGTTTTCACGGGAGGTGTGATGCAATGACAATCGGACAAAGGATTCAACAAATACGTTTGGAATACGGACTTTCGCAGGAAGAATTCGGCGAGAAGCTCGGAACGACAAGACAGACAGTTTCGCGATGGGAGCTCGATCAATCGTATCCGGAGCTTGCCAAAATCGTACTTATCAGCAGATTGTTTTCCGTAACGACCGATTCCGTTATAAAAGACGGGATCAGTACCTTCGACGCCGAAACCGGGATATTTGCCTGCGGCGTATATCGTTCGGCAAATGCCGAGATTGTCGAAACCGAAAAATATGCGCTGAAGTATTATTGTTCACCCGACAAAAGCCTATTGGGTACAAAACTGTATGCCGGTTATGAAAGCAAAAAACGCTTGGTCGCAGTTTGCGAGCGCAATCAAGCGGAAAATATCACGGAATATGCTTACTTTCTCAAAGGCAGCGATACCGTAATTTCAAACTGCGATCGATTGGGTGCAGCACTCGGCGAAGCTTATGATGCAGGCGCGGCAAAAGCTATGCGACGGCTTGAAAAATTTTACGTCGATCACAGCGGAAAGCCGCTGCCCAAAGTGAAGGAAGCGGGAATCCCGAAGTGCCTGACACTTTGGAGAATGGCGGACAGCTACCATGCGAGCGCAGACCGGTTCAGTTTTTACCTGTGTACCGGCAAAACAGAGTACATTTTTTCTGTAAAACCGCAGGACACCAACATCTATTGCGGCGCGTCGTACAACATTGTGTTTGACATCGGGGTGTTTTCCGGCGGGCAGTATTTCAGAATACGCAATTATAAGGACAACCGAGAAAAATACTGCCGATTCTCATGCGATTTTTCCTATGAGGCAAAAAGTATTGAAATACCGACCGAGCAATGCGAGCTTGGAAAATGCACCATGACCGATCGTGGTCTTGCGTGGTCAGTAAAACGATATACCGATGATGAGATCGTACTCCAAGGGTGCGGCAGCGACGAATACAAATATCGTCGCCTTGACAGGAGAGACGAACAGTTCGTGCTTGGTGAATAAATGAAAGTCCCACGCAACGGTGTTGCGTGGGACTGTTTTCATAAAATTCCACACGGATCAGGCGGCTGTATATCGGTTCACTCTCTAAACCTCCGACCACATTCCAAGCAGCATAACAGTACCATTTCACTCCCAATTCCTCCGGCACCTGATAGCTGTCTCCCTCTGCGTAGTCAATGGCACGAATCATCGCCATGTTTTCTATATCCGTGACATACCACTGATATTTCAGCGTACCGCCGTCGGGCACACTGGCATTAGTGAACAGGATAATACCGTCACCGCCGATAGTCATATAGCAATCCGGCATTTCCCCTTCGATCACAGGCTTCGCCGGCCCCGCGGCACTAACCGTTGCGGCAGCAAATCCCACAAATGCCAATACAAACATAAAAGCAAAAACAAATCTTTTCATATCTGCTTCTCCTATGATTTATTATTTGTTCCCGAATTTCAATAGCCCCTTGGGATCTGAAAAATCCATATCATAAAGGCCGTTTCCAATCGGATGATTCAGTAATCTCACCATCTGCCGAGAAAAGATCTCGGTATGTTCCAGTTCAAAAAGGAAAGATCATTCACTTTTTTCCCAATAGGGATAGTCTGAAAACACAAACTCTCCCGCAGCGTTTTTCTCTGTCGGCAGGTCAACATAGAGCTTGCTGCCGCTTGGCGGCATTTTCACAGCGATCACAACCGTAAATTTTCTGTCGCCTTCATCCCGGACGCTGTCCACACAGCTGTTGTAAGAGGCTTCGCCCTTGCGCTTCTTACAAGCTACATAGACATCGCCCTTATATTCGATCAGTTCTTTATCATCGGCAACCGCACGATTAAGCGTTTTATCGGTAAATTCCTCCGAAAAAACTTTTAAGAATTTTTTGCGTACACCTTCGATCGTGTTTATATAATCATACGGAGGAAACATAGTCACGTAATCCTTCCGCTTGAACCGTACAGGCTTTGCCCCGCCCGGATACTCACCTGCAAAATTCAAGCTCAGCCAAAGGCTTCTCGCTTCATCTGCCATTTCTCTCGCATCTGCGTAGTATAGGACTGTTCCGTCCTCAGGATAAAACTCATACCCGTTTACACTGCGAGGACTTTCAATTATGGCAAGCTTATCATTTTCATAATTTTCCCAAAGTCCCAGCGCCTCCTCCGAAACCACAGCCGCATAAGAGGCAATGGCGTAATTATCCCGTGCCGTAATAAATCTGACATCTTCGTTCGAAACAAGCCGCCCGACTTCTATTCTTCCTTTATAGGAATCTGATGAATAACCGTATGTATCGTTATCAATTATAAAAAATGTGAGATCTCCTCCATTGGTTTTATCAACACAAAACGCCACCTGGTTTTCGGAAAAGCTTGCCGTAACGGTACCCACCCAGCTTTCCGGCAGTGTGATCTCATAGGTGCCTTCGGAAAACCGCACCGAGCTTATTTTTTCGGTCGTTATGAGCCTACAAAGCTCCTGCGCAAATGACGAATAGTTTTTCGGGAAGCTGTTGATTCCCCGGGCGTTTATCTCCGTCCCGTCCGCCAACACGGCCTCAAAGCACATACTGGTTCCGTCAAGCACTTGAGGATCGTAACCGTGAAAGTCTGCCCATTTTTCTATTCTGCAATTACCGAATAATTCACACAGCTTTTGAAAAAGCTTTTCGTCTCCGTCAATTTTGCGGATGGTATCGCGGCACTCCACATTTCCGGAGGTCTTATCATCCCACATTTCCGTGCTGATGTAATACTCCAAATGAACGCCGTTCTCCGTTTTGTATCCCTCATAAACACGGTGCTGTGCCGTCATATCGGTTTGCACCAGCTTAAAGCTTTTGAAATCCATAAGATCCCCTCCGTAATAATTATTATCATTATTACTACAATTGTTATGCTTTGAAGCGCAAGCGGAAACGGATATTAAAAAGATGAATATTAAGATAAAACATAAAAGTAGCTTTTTCATTTATCTTTCCTTTCCGAAAGGTACCGAATTCCATTCGGTGCCTTTCGGAAAGAAGCTTGCAGCAGCAAGCCTCTCCCGCATAGACTATGACATTTTCGGAAAACCGAGATTGTATGCGCCGCAAGCGTAGAGCTTGCCGTCCTTAAACCAGACATGCAGCACTCTTGCTTTGCTTTTCGCTGCATACCATGAATAAATCTGCGCCTCCCGCTCAGCATCGTAACGGTACTCCGAAGAATCCACACCGATATGTGCAATCACATCCTCAAGGGTAAAATTCGCCTGTTCTGCGGCAAAGAAATAGTTCAATCCTCCGAAATATTCCTTGAAAGTCTCTTTCAAAACCGATTCATCGGCTCGATTTTCGCTTATCGCCTGCGGTTCGGTCGATTTCAGATCGAGGTTATACGGATTATCAACATTCATTGTGTCACCCTCCCTGTTGTAAGCAGTCGGATCAGACTCTTTCCAGAATGATCATTCCGAGTCCGTACTGAAGACATCCGTCCTCGGTGACCGGGATCTCCGCGAAGGAATCAACCTTTTCGCCTAAAACCTCGCCCTCGATCTCTGTGTCGTAGTAGATCTTTCCGTTCTCTTCTTTCCATACCGTGCTTTCAACAGCGGCATAGCCGTCCTCGCGGACGACAACTCCATGCTTGGCAGCCTCGCCGCGCTTATCCTCCGGCACGAACATGAGTGTGTTGAGCGTGCCGCCCTCGGCAAACTCCGTCCTGAACTGCATCATTTCAACGGCGCCCTCAAATCTCTCATCCTCCGGCGGGTTATCGGGTGTGAAAACCTTCTCACCGTCCGGTGTGGGCACATGAACTTCCTTGACTTTCCAAACTCCGCGAACATCCATATACATTTCCTCCTTACTTAAATTCGGTTTATTCAAAAACCGGATCTCGGGTTGCAAATGCGTTATGCTGCTGTGTGTTCTTTCTTGTTGAACACTGCGCCGATAATGTAAAGAACCGGCAGCACAAGACCGAGTAACAGAGAAAATACACTGAATGTACCTCCGCCGACAGAGTTCAGTATGGTGCCCGCAACGCTGAGCACTGCTACAATAATACCCCACGCAATGCAAACTACTGCTTTTTCCGGCTTCTTGCAGTTGACTAGACTGAAATGGCAGTGAAAAAGTTAGCGGAAAATACCTATCGGATTTCGGAATGGGGCGCATTCGGTCTTGTCAAAATGTATTTGCTTATCGGAAACGAACGGGCGTTGCTTATCGACAGCGGCTACGGCAAGATAGACTTAAAAAGCAGCATTGTACGCCACCACGCGGGAGGAGTGCGAGGAAAAGCTCAAGGTGCTGATTTAGTAGATGAAAAAGGAGATTGCGGAAATCAAGGCAAACGCAAAAAGCGAGGGCTGACTATCACGGTCAGCCCTTAAAATTTGCGTTGCAGTAGGCAAAGAAAAAGCCTTCCGAAAAAAGAAAGCGGCTTGTGCTGTAAATGAGGCACAAGCTGCTTTTCTGCCGTCAGGGGATTTTACGAAGTGGTGGACAAAAGCCGATTATGAGCAGAAAATCAGCCGAAAGTGGGGCAAAAAACCTCATTTTCGGCTGATTTTTGGTCGGAGTGGCCGGATTCGAACCGACGGCATCGAAGTCCCAAACGCTAAAAACCTGATTTTTTACGTGATTTTACGGGCTTTTCGGGGCTTTTGCGTCCGGATTGACTGCTTTCGAGTGCTCTTCGCGGCATAAAATCCGGGTAGTCCGAAGCCGTAAGTGGTCAAAGGTGTGGTCAGCAATCAAGTGAGAGCATTTCGCATGCCATGGTGTCACAGAGCTTAGTGTCAATTGACTCGCTGAACATTTCAAGAAACACGGCATGAATGACCTTGGCAATTTCGTCTGCGGACATGCCTTTTCGGATGCGTGCAAAAATCATCTTGATTTCGGAATCATATTCATCTGCCGGGCAGCACATTCCAAGTAACCCGATCGGATCGGCTTTATCCACAACGGACTTTACAATATCTTTAGTCATTCGCGTGCCTCCGTTCAAGATGCTTTTTTCTGCCTTTAGTATAGCATAAAACCGCTTGGAAGTCAACTCAATTCACAACGCAAAGACTGAGGTGCAGTAGGCAAAGAAAACGATTTTCAAATTCCGTCTGCACAATGCGAAACGACGGACAGGTCAAGTAAGACTTTCTCAATGTCGGCATAGCATGCGGCAAAAATTCGTATTTATACCTTTTTATCAGATATTGCACCCGAGGGACAGGCAAAAAAGCCTGCCCTTTTTCTATCGGAACAATACCAAAAAATACGGCGGTATAGTTCCGAACATTGTTCCGAATATTGTTCCGATAGAACTGCAAAAACCCTTATTTTGCGCCGCAGTAGGCAAAGAAAAAAGCACATTTACGCACAAAACGGCTCTTGCACTCTTGACAAATCGCCTATCATAGTATATAATTAAATTTGATTACAAATGATAGGCGGTATAGCATGAAAGATTTGATCAAAGCAATCCGTACTGCGGCAAATATGAATCAGGAGCAGTTTGCGTCTTCACTTGGCACAACGCCGCTTTCCATCAATCGTTGGGAAAACGGAAAAACACTCCCGAATCGTATGGCGCAGACGCAATTATATAATTTTTGCAAAGAACGTTCGATTGATGTCGCAAAACTCATTGTTGACACCAAGGCATACGCCGATACAGATAACAAGCTGATCCTCTATCACGGATCAAAAAAAGGAATTACCGGTGATGTTGCACCGATCAGCCGCGAGGAATGTGATTTCGGTCGCGGTTTCTATATGGGAACCAGCACGCTTCAACCGCTGACGCTGATCTGTAATGAGGACAAACCCAAGTTCTGTGCAATCGAACTTGATTTGACAGGACTGAAAGTGCTGACTGTCGATGTCGGCATGGACTGGGCGATGCTGATTGCCTACCATCGTAAGGAGATGGAAAGTGCCAAAGGGACCGCTGTTTATGAGAAATATGCGCATATGGCTGACGGTTATGATGTGATTATCGGTTACATTGCAAACGACCGTATGTATACCGAGCTTTTCCGCTTTTTTAATAAAACGCTCACCGACGTGGCGTTGATACACTGCCTATCCGCGCTTGATCTCGGCAAACAGTATGTTGCGATTTCCGAAAAAGCGTGCAGGCAGATCAGAATTTTGAAAGAAGAACCGCTTTCACCGTTGGAACTTGCACTGCTCAAGGATATGAGTGCAGAAAGAAGAAAAGAAGGCGTGGCTCTGGCGGAAGAAATCGAGGTAAAGTACCGTCGGGAAGGTAAATTCTTCGACGAGATTCTGAGAGGCGAATGATATGTTGAATTCCTTACAAATGGCTCTGTGCGATACGCAAGGGCAACTGTTTGAACTTGCCGCCGAGCGGGGATACGCAAGCGAAGCCTTCGTCAAGGCGTATATGACTTCGGCTGTTGCTGCTGATATGGATAAAGAGTTTCATCATATTCAATGGGCAGGCAAAGCGTATATCCTTTCGCGTATGGGGGATGAGCTTTCCGATCAGCTTGTCAAATGCGGCGAGATTTACGATAAAGAATCGCTGTATTGGATGGGCTATATCTATCGCTACTGGCACTTCTATACAGGTGAGACCAGCCGAGAAATTTATAAACAAGCCCCGGCAAAAACAATGAATGTGGTCTATCTTATGTACCACACCATGAGTCCCGAAATGGCAATTGATAGGCTGAGAGAATCATATGAGAAAAACCAATAAAACTGACAGGAGATAAATAGCCTTATGGAAAGCAAAATTATTGATACTTTTTGGGACGAATCTCCCATTGATGTTACAGCTGAAGCGAATTTTATATGGAGCATTGCGAATAAATTGCGCGGTTCATATATGCCCGATAAATACGGCGATGTCGTAATTCCTATGACGATTTTGCGCCGTTTCGAGTGTGCGCTTGAAGATACGAAACAGGCGGTGTTAAAAGCCTATCAGTCAAACCCGAATTACCCGTCGAAAGCACTTTGCAAAATCGCGGGGTTCTCGTTCTATAACACGAGCGAATATGACCTGAAAGAACTCTGCAACGATTCCAAGCATATTGCGGCAAATTTCAAGAATTATATCAGCGGTTTTTCGGCTAACGTTAAGGACATTTTTATCGAACTTGAAATGGACAAGCATATCGACAAAATGGAAAAGGACGGCTGTCTGTATTCCGTTGTCGAAGCATTCTCTACCTTGGATCTGTCGATACAAACTTACGACAGTATCAGGATGGGCTACATTTTTGAAAACCTGATCGGCAGATTTTATCAGAACGTGGACGCCGGACAATTTTACACGGGCAGAGATATTATCAAATTGCTCGTAGAAATTTTGATGGCGGAAGGTTGCGATGATATTTTCGACAGCCACAAGGTTATTACCGTTCTCGACCAAGCCTGCGGAACGGGCGGTATGCTTTCCACGGCGTATACCTACATAAAACACTATAATCCTACGGCGGAAGTTAAACTGTTCGGGCAGGAATTTATGGGGCAGTCTTACGCGGTAGGGCTTGCCGAAATGCTCATTAAAAATCAGGACTCGGATAATTTCCGTCACGTCGATACGTTCAAAACCGACTGCTTTGCCGATACGAAAATGCGTTTCGTCATCGAAAACCCGCCGTTCGGCACGCCGTGGTCTGGCAAAGACGCAAAGGACGGACAGGAGCAAGCCGTGCGCGACGAATACGCCAAAGGTGAAACGGGCAGATGGGGACACGGACTTCCGAGCGGTGGCGACTCGCAAATGATTTTCTTGCAGTCCGCCGTGGACAAAATGGACGACTTTTGCGGCAGAGCGGCGATTATCGAAAACGGCTCGCCGCTGTTTAACGGCGATACCGCTTCGGGTGAAAGTCAGATTCGCCGTTGGCTTTTGGAAAGTGACCTTATTGAAGCGATTATCGCTTTGCCGACCGATTTGTTCTACAACACGGGCATTCAGACTTACGTTTGGATTCTCTCGAAAAATAAGCGCAAAGAACGCAAAGGCAAAATACAGCTCATCAACGCCGCCGAGATTTACCATAAACTGCGCAAAGCCGTCGGCAACAAGAAAAACGAAATTACGAGAGAGGACAGGAAGAGAATTACGCACCTTTATGCCGATTTCGTGCCGAGCGACCTTTGCAAGATTTACGATAATACGGAGTTCCTTTATAAGGAATATGCCGTTATGCAACCGCTTCAACGCAGTTACGCTATCACGGAAGAGCGTATCGAACAAATGCTGATGAAAGGCGCGCTGTCGGGTGTTTACGACGAAGCGAAGATTGCCGACTACGAAAGTCAGGGCGTTGCGCTTGCCGATAAAGATAAGAAAAAATACGAAGAAATGTTTGCAAGAAAGCCGTTATACGAGGACATTCTGCAAACGCTGAAGGAGCATATCTCGGACAAGGTGTATAAAGAACCGGAAAGTTTTATCAAGTACCTTTCGGGAATTTTGTCGTGCGATAAAAAACTGACAGAGCGTATCGCGGACGGGCTTTCCGAGATGGACAAAACGGCGGAAATTCAGCGCGATAAAAAGGGCAATATTATTTACGACAAAGAAACGTGCGACACCGAAATCGTGAAATATACCGAGGATATAGAAACCTACATGGCGCGTGAAGTGTTGCCTTACGTTCCGGACGCGAAATGGTTTTGGGAAGAAAATCTCGGCGCGAAAAAGCCCGTGATTAAAATCGGCGCGGAAATACCGTTTACGAGATATTTTTATAAATACACGCAACCCGTAAAGAGCGAAGTGTTGGAAGAAAAATTCCTAACGCTTGAAAAGAGTGTAAGCGAAAGAATCAAGGCGTTATTCGCTGTGAAAGGAGAAGAATAATGGCTTTGCAAGATAAAATCGGAAGAGAGGAAATTGTAGATAAGATTTGTGGTTTGGTCGGCTCGCTAAAAAAGGACAAGAACTTTTGCTTGGCGATCAACGGCGCATGGGGAAGCGGAAAATCTTTTGTTTTGGGATTGATTGAAGAGAAACTTTCCAAAAAGCAGGAGTATATCATTATTAAATACGATGCTTGGGAAAATACTTTTTATTCTGATCCGCTTATCGCTATTCTGTCTTGTGTGATTGATGGGATAGAAGAGAAACTGTATTTGGTGGAAAGAACCGAAGAAAAGGTAAAGAAAGCCGCAAAAACAGGCGTTAATACGTTGGCTAAACTGTCTACGAAGATTGAAAAACTGAAAGCTGTTATTGAGGGAATAAAGACCATTATCAAGGATTTTCATAATCCTATCGACACGGCGGCTTTGGGTGATTTTAAGTCATATCAAAAGCTGTTAAAGACAACAAAGGAGATATTGAACGAGATAACGCAAGCGGGAGAATATCGGGAAAAGCAAACCAAACTTGTCATTCTTGTTGACGAAATTGACCGTTGTCTGCCTGATGAACAACTCAAAATTTTAGAGCGGCTTCATCATTTATTTGACGTGAAGAACTGCGCCGTTATCGTGACGATGAATCAAGTGTGCGTTGCCGAAACCGTCAAAACCATATACGGAATCGACGGATATGAATATCTGCGCAAATTCTTTAATTTCACGTTTCGGCTTGATACTTCGGCGAATGAGTATCTGAAAAACTTGTTTAGTGGATATATTAATAACTTTGATAATTTGCAAATTTCGGAAGACAAAGTGGAGTTTTCAGTCAAGCTGACTTATCAATGCTTGCTTTACGGTAGTGAAAAGGCGTTGGATAAGGCGGATAACAGAGAACTCACGCGTTACTTTGAATGCGTAATGAACCTATGCAATGATTTCGGTTGGCAGAATTTGAACCCGTACTATGTGTTCTTTGTACTGTTGGCTTTGTATATCCGCAAAATCATTTCGCCTAATTTCCTGAATCCAAATGAGATTGTAGCAAATCAAAACAACGTTTCCCAAACATACAAAAATCTTTCTGAAGATGAAAGGCAGCGTGCAATGCCGTACTATGATTATCTTGCAAAATTTTTAGGTGCTGATAGAGGAAGTAGTCTGTCTAAAGAAATCGACCAATTGTATTGCGGTATGAGCAATTTTGCAGAGTTTTCGTGGGTATTTAACGAAATGGTTTATTACTCGATGAGGCAACAGTTTCCCTACAATGAGATGCGCAGATTTTACGGTCAACCTATGGTAAAACCGGATGACTGCAAAGAGTTGTGCAGACTTGTTATTTTATACGGCGGGGAGCAAGAAAAATGCGAGAGATGAAAGATAGCGGAATAGCTTGGGTAGGAAAGATACCGACTCACTGGACAAAGAAAAAAGGGAAATATATTCTTCGCTATATGTCTAAACCTGTAAAACAAGATGATAGTGTTATAACCTGTTTCAGAGATGGAGAGGTTACGCTTCGCAGTAATCGCCGAGAAGATGGTTTTACGATGGCAGACAAAGAAATTGGTTATCAAGGCGTTGATGTGGGAGATTTGGTTGTTCACGGAATGGACGGTTTTGCCGGTGCTATCGGAATTTCGGATTCAAGAGGCAAAGCGTCACCTGTGCTAAACGTCTTAAATACAAAGCAAAATAAAAAATACATAATGTATTATTTGAGAAGTATGGCGTATGGGGAAGTTTTTACGGCTTTATCGACAGGAATCAGAGTACGTTCTTGCGATTTGAGGTGGAACAAACTCGCCGAATTGCTATATCCATTGCCACCGATAGATGAGCAGAATAATATTGTAAATTATATTGATGAGCAAATTGCTCGAACAAACGAGATTATCGCAGATACTCAGGCACAGATCGATACGCTTGAACAGTACAAGCGTTCTATCATCACCGAATCCGTTACCCACGGTCTGAACCCGTCCGTCCCGATGAAAGACAGTAAAGTATGGTATGGTCAAATTCCGTACGAATGGAAAGAATTGAAAGGAAAATACGTTTTTAAGCAACGTAACGATAGAGGAAACAACGTTTGTTTACAGTTACTTTCGCCTACGCAAAAATATGGCGTTATTCCGCAAGATAAGTACGAAGAACTGACAGGAATGAATGCCGTAAAATTGAATGATAGCACAAATTACGCTTTATTAAAAACTATACATAAAGGCGATTATTGTATAAGTTTGCGTAGTTTTCAAGGCGGTTTTGAATATTCGGAGTATGAAGGGGTTGTTTCGCCTGCATATCAAGTATTCTATCCGATTATCACTATTGCAGACGGATATTATAAATATCTGTTCAAAGAAAAAGGTTTCATAGATGTAATGAACTCATATACAATGAGTTTGCGTGACGGAAAAAATATTGCATTTGATGATTTTGGCGATACATTTATTCCCGTCCCGCCACTTGACGAACAACAAGAAATAGCCGATTATCTCGATAACAAATGTGCCGAAATTGAGCAGATTATCGCGGATAAAAAAACGCAAATCGAAACGCTTGACGGCTACAAAAAATCGCTCATTTACGAATACGTTACGGGCAAAAAGGAGGTCGTATGAACAACATACTTTCCGAAAAAGAATATCAGCGGTTTATCATAGATAAGCTCGTTGCCGAAAACGGCTACATAGAGCGGAAAAACGTGAAGTTCGACCGTAAGTTTGCTATCGACCGTGAAATGCTGTTTAAGTTTCTTGACGATACACAGCCCGAAGCAATGGCGCAGATCCGCAAGGTGTATAAAGACGTTACCGAAGATACGGTGGTCAACTTTATCAATACCGAAATTACGAAAGCGAAAAGCAGTCTGTTATCCGTATTAAAACACGGCGTGGAAATTGCGGGGTATAAGCTAGACCTTATGTATACCAAACCCGCAACGACTTTCAATAAAGACTTGCTTATAAAATACAATAAAAATATTTTTTCCGTAATGGAAGAAGTGTGGGCGAGCGATACCGAGAGAATCGACCTTGTGGTTTTTCTGAACGGCTTTGCGATTATGTCGTTTGAACTCAAATGCAATTTTGCGGGGCAGAGTTATCAGGACGCGATTTTGCAATACCGCACACAAAGAAACCCGAAAACGCGGTTGTTCTATTTCAAGGCGGGGTGTATCGTCAACTTTGCAATGGATTTGCAGGAAGTGTATATGACGACGCGCCTTGCAAACGATGGCACGTTCTTTCTGCCGTTCAATATGGGTAGCGGCACGGGAATTGACGCGGGCAAGGGCAATCCTGTTTATCCCGACAAATATTCCGTCTATTATATGTGGGAGGATATACTCAAAAAAGATACGGTGTTAGACCTTATCTCGGAGTTTATCTTTATCGAGCGCAAGGAAGAAACGGACGAAGTAACGGGTAAAACCACGGTGAAAGAAAAGGTAGTTTTTCCGCGCTATCATCAACTTGACGTGATCCGCAAAACGATAGCGGACGTGGAAGTCAATCGCACTTCGCAAAACTATCTGATACAGCACAGCGCAGGTTCGGGCAAGACGAATTCTATTGCTTGGCTTGCACATAGACTTTCTTCGCTTCACGACGAAGATAATAAAATAGTGTTTGACAATATCATCATCTGCACCGACCGCGTGGTGGTGGACAGACAGTTGCAGGACGCGGTGCGCGGTATCGAACATAAGACAGGGCTTATCAAGGTTATGGACGACAAGTGTTCGTCGGCAGACCTTGCTCTCGCGCTTCAAAGCAATATCAAGATTATCGGCACGACGATACAGAAATTCCCATATATCGTGGACACGGTAAAGAACCTGAAAAACAAGACCTTTGCCGTGATTATCGACGAAGCACATTCTTCCACAGCCGGAAAAGATATGGCGGCAATCACGATGACGCTCGGCGCGGGCGAAGTGGATTTTGAAGAAGGCGTTATCGATACGCAGGATATGATTGCGGACGAAATTGCGCGCAACGGAAAACAAAAGAACGTTTCTATGTTTGCCTTTACCGCCACGCCGAAAGCGACTACTCTCGACTTGTTCGGCAGATTGAACGCGAAAGGACAGAAAGAAGCCTTCCACTTGTATTCAATGAAACAGGCGATAGAAGAGGGCTTTATTTTAGACGTGCTTGCGAACTTCACCGAATACAATACGTATTATCGGCTGAACAAAGAGATTTCGGAAGATCCAAAGTACAAGACGGCGGAAGCCAAAAAGCAAATAGCGCGGTTTGTGGAACTGCACGAAACGAATATCGCGCAAAGGGTGGAAGTGATCGTCGAACATTTCCGCACGACGGTTTTATCTGAACTCGGCGGAATGGCAAAGGCGATGGTTGTTACGGCTTCCCGCGCAAGTGCGGTGAAGTACCGTCAGGCGTTTGAAGATTACGTTACGAAAAAGGGCTACGCGGGCATTCACGCGCTTGTGGCGTTTTCGGGGAAAGTGAAACTGCCCGATGACGAAACGGAATACACGGAAACGCTTCTGAACGGCTTTTCGGAAGATAAACTGCCGAAGAAGTTTGATTCGGACGATTACAACGTTTTGCTTGTGGCAAACAAGTATCAGACGGGCTTCGATCAACCGAAACTTTGCGCAATGTACGTTTTGAAGAAGTTGCGCGGTGTGAACGCGGTGCAGACGTTGTCGCGCCTGAACCGTATCTGTCCGCCGTTTGAGAAAAAGACGTTTGTTCTCGATTTCGTGAATACATACGACGATATTGTCAAGGCGTTCGCGCCGTATTATACCACGACGTTGCTTGCAAATTCGGTTACGCCGACGGCGGTATATGACTTGGAAGCGAAACTCGACGGATATATGATTTTAGATCCGTATGACGTGAATATGGCGGCGGAGATTATCTACAAAAAGATTATCGAAGCAAAGGACAAAAATCAGTTGCGTTTCTATCTGCAACGCGCCGAGAAAAAGCTGAAAGAATACGAATTGATGAAACAAATCGAGATTATGGCGGTCGTGCGGCATTTTATCCGTTTCTACGAGTTCCTGATACAGGTATCGTGTTTCGAGGACGTGGAACTGCATAAAAAGTATCTGTTTCTGACTTACTTCGTTTCGTTCGTAAATATCTCTCAGCCGGGCGGCGGTTTCGATTTGTCCGGTAAGATTAAAGCGGACAACTTTATTCAGAAGAAAGGCGAAGAGCACAAAACGACCAAAGTTACGCCCGATCCGATCGTAAAACTGCCGACGGCGGACGACTTTAATCTGAACGAGGACAAAGTAAAACGTCTTTCGGAGATTATCGACGAAATCAACAGCAAAACGGGCAAAACCTACGATAACGACGTCGTAATCAAGGCAATGCTTCAAATCAAAGACTTGATGATGAAGTCCGAAAAACTGCGCGAGAGTGCGAAAGCAAACACGGAAAGCGACTTTGCGTTTTCGTATTTCGACGGTATCGACGACGCGCTGATCGAGGGACTTTCGCAAAATCAGGACTTCTTCTCGTTGCTTCTTTCTAACGACGAAATGAAGAAGGAAGTTCTCGGTATCTTCGTCAGCGAGATTTACAAGAGCTTGAGAGGAGAAAAGTAGATTTGCAATATGAATTCCATTTTCGTACAACAACTATTATGAAGCCGTTCAACGTAAACTTAAACGTCTAAAAAGCGCAATAAAAAACGCAACATAATTTTGCGACCGTCTGTTTCCGAAACTGATGTGTGGCAAATTGGAGGTGTAAAAGTGATTAATACAATACCGGATAGTTGGCAATATACCGATGACTTGGAAATGCTATTTATATTTTATCAAAGTACAGATGAGCTATTGAGCGAAGTTACCCCTGATACTTATGCATTGCCTCTACATAATGCGCTGTCCTTAATTGATGAGATAGTTGAAACATATAGGCTGTTGAAACACCACAATAGCATTTGCGAATACTACAGCAAATATATTCCCCCCATCATTGATGAGTTGCTTCAAAAAATTGAGGATGATTATTTGCTCAAAAAAATATTTGGAAAACGTCTTGATAGCATTGTTACGGGATTCAATGAAGCCAAAAACGACCATAAATATTTGGAGAGATGGGTTGATGTATTCAATCAGTCCTGTGGTAGGACAAAATATAGATTGCTCTACCAAGAAGAAATAGTCCGGTTAATTACTGATACAAAAGACAAAAGCAAACTCCTCCACTGTATTCAAAATTTCTATATTACACTTATAAACGTAGGATATTCTCGAGAATATCTATATACAAGTGCAAAGAAGTTTTTCAACAACCATTCAGTAAAGATAACCTCTAAAGACCAAATTAAAGAATTTCTAAAGCAATTTACTTCTATTCCCCGAAAGTATAATTTTTTGATATTGATGGATATGGAGAATATTGAATATCTCGATAATATTAGTGATAATATTACCATCAATCAAGATATTAAAAAAGTTGATATTATCAAAGAAAGAAAAGAACTTTGCGAGGATGATGCAGTATCGGAACTCTTTAAAGAATACGATAAAAAGAAATCAGGTTCTCGAGAGCATCAAAAAATTGAAATTGTTAGGGTTTCAGATGAGGAGTTAGATCCATATAAATCCGCAATAAAATTTAATGAATACATTGCATTTTTGCAAACTTTCAAAAGGTATTTTATCCATCACGGATATTCAAAACAAGTATTCATGTTTTTGTTGCAAAAAGAGGATGGTAAATACACAAGAATTGAAATTCCTAATAAAATCAAAAAAAGGCCGTTTATCAATCAAACATTAATTGATTCAAGAATTAAAAACATCCTAAATGGCAAATCTCTTGGAAGAAGCGCGTTTATGTCTCTTGCTCAAGCATTGGAAATGCACGCAGATGCATTTGATTCAAAAAACACATCTACATTATTTAGATCTCTTTGGACAGCTCTTGAAACGTTATTTTCCAATCCCAGCTCCAACAGTACAAGAGATAATGTGATAAATAGCGTTCTTGCCATTATACAGAAAACCTATATCTTAAAAATGCTACGTGCTTTATATGCACAAATGTCGAAAGCAATAGATGAATTTATACTAAAGGAACTTAATATTAGTAATTTTGAATCATTTGTAAAATATTTTTCTGCCTACAAAGAAGATTCCGTCGAAATGAAAAAGATATATGCTCAACTAAGTACAAACCCACTTTTGCGTTCACGTATTTTTTCGACGAGAAAAAAACTTACAGATGGGAAATCTATTTTAAAACTGTTGGATGAACACAAATTACGAATAGAGTGGCAACTTGATCGTTTGTATAGAATTAGAAATATTGCTACACATTTAGGAACAGAAATATCTGGTGCTGATATTGCAATCAACCATTTGCATAGTTATTTTGACTATATAGTCAATTATATGCTCTGCAAATCCGAAAACGGAGATTTTGTCCCTAGCATCTCCTCTTTGGTGTTTGAATCTAAAAATGACATTGCAATTCATAAAGAATTATTAAAATCCAAAGAAGCACTCTCAGATGAAAACTGTATGGATTATCTATTTGGTCCGGATAGAAATCTAATCAAGTACCAATTTGAATACTAATTATTTGATGGAGGTGCCCAAATAAGCTAGGAATATTCCGAAATATACTTGTTCAGAACAGCGCGGGAAAGGTTCTGAAAGACAAGCTTGGTTGGGTGATCGTGTTTGCCTACAACACAAAGGTGTTGGACGAGAACCGCCGTCAAGACTCTTTGCGCTTATATCGCTGTCTGCTCTTGCCTTTGAACTCAGTGGCAAAAGTCCGGTAACTGAATCGCGCTATTTCAAATATAATGGTGAGTGGTTGAACGAAATCAGAAAGAGAAACAAACACTAATCTCTCGTAAAGAGGTAACTCTTTGATAATATGATTTCTTGTAAATGTAAACTTTGAGGTAGCAAAAGATATGCGCAAAAAGGCAATAAAATAGTTCAACAGTTTGATTCTCACAAGACATTCTTTTCCTCTTTCTACAATCCCATCTTATTTTTTGACCGTGTGCAACATCATTACAGTACAAAAACGCTTTCCTATTAATTGTTCGCACCTATAGAGCGGATGGAAGTGATCTGGGTACATGATGCCCACTTCACTCTTTCGCTTTCACCCCTCAAAAAGCACATCGCTATATTCAAAGAAAAGGCGTCCGCCATGGACGCGGATTTGTTCGCGAAAAGCAAAGGTCAAACACAAAATTACATTTTTGAGCCTCAAATTTACAGTTTTCTTTTTCGGCATTTCGTGAATAGCTTTCGAAAAAGCCGGAAAAGCCCTGAAAACAGCGCCTTTTGTGTCGTTTCGTGCAAAACCGTGATTTCGGATAAATGGTAGAGATGCTATCCGAGCGGAAAAATCGGCTCTTTCGTCAAAGCGACTTTTTGTTGTGCCGCTTTCGGCCTTCATGCCCTCAGGATGAAGGCGTAAAGCCCTGTGCAGACGCTGTTTTCAAAGCAAGACCTCAAAATGAGGTCTTGAAACGGTATCAAGGCCTCATTCTGAGGCCTTGATAGTCAATGTCTCCCCTTTGTCCGAAATTCAATCCGCAAGAGTATCTCGATCAAGTCGCAAAACATGGTAAAGTCAAAACATCAGAGCAGAAGGAGGTGTTACAATGGCGACAAAAAAATATGAAAGCATGCGCATTATGTCCCTTGAAGGCAGCGTAGTGTTTAAAAATGAAGGATTTACCGCCACCAAAGACGGCAAGCCCGATCCCAAGGCGTTCAGAGGCATTCTCGATGAGAGCCTTGACACCCTGAAGCTCGCAGATGTGTACGATCGGCACAAAAGCGAGCTTGCTTACCCTTATCTCGACGGCAAGAAGCGATTTTGCCGCGCCGTTGTGAGCCTTTCCTTCAACCGTGCGATCAGGTTGTGTTGTATGAATCCTACGGCAACCGCTACGTTCTGAACGGTCACAGCGTCACCGACGCGGATATGCAGGATCACGTCTGCATCAGCACCGTAGGCGGCAAGCCGACGCTGATCGCCATAGACGTATCCTTCCGGGAGAACAGCGGGTATACCCCCGTTGAAGAACCGATTGCGGAAGGAATCCTCGGCAAGTATTTCAAATATGATGCCGACACGCGCACGTACAAGCGAAGCGACAAGACCATCCCCACGGATATCAGTTGCCGGGAGATCCGTGAGCATCTCTACACCCGCGGCTTCGATATCGACGGCATCCATTATGTTCGCTACAAGCGAAGCGCTGGTGCAAGCCGCGACGGTCGTTGCCTCTTTATTGCCGAACCGCTATATGCGGATATGATGGCATGGAGCTCCTGCGATCTTTCTGCCGACACCGCCTCCGATCAGGCTTCCTGGCAGGCGTATATCGCGCTCACGCTCAGCAGCATCGAGAGCACGATCAGGCTTCCCAAGAAATCCATCCTCATCATTCGCGACAGAGTCAGCCGCTTTACCGAAAATGTAATATGCGTCAAGGAAACCGATTCGCACGACCTTCGGGCAGAAGAGGAAGAAACCGAGATCGAAAACGTCATCTGGGACGGCGAAGCTCTGCTGGATGCCGAGATATTCAACGTGAACGGATACGGCACACGCGGCATGATACTTCTGCGCAACCGTTTCTTCAAGACCTGCGCATTCAACACCAACCTGCAGGATTGGTTCTTTGATAACGATATTACGCAGGTAAGCCGACTTGCGGGCTATACCACGGCGCGTGATATCAAGGACATCAAGCTGGTTATCACCGAGAGCAGTGTGAAGTACTTCAAGTTCATGCCAAAGGATATGCCCTTCGAGCAGAAGTGCAAACGCTTTCTCGATGCGCTCTACGAAGGCAATAACAACTCTGTCTTCGGTGTGGTCAAGGCTGACCACGATGCTCCGCTGATGGACGGTATGATGGCGTACACCAACTATCAGCTTCTCAATACCATCGGGCTTACCCGCGAGGGCGTCGGCAAGCTCCTTGAGCCGTCCTTTGAGTATCTTCAGGACATGCTGAACCGTTCTCCCTTTCTGCGCTATCAGATCAATATGACCACAGACCACGCCACCATTGCGGAAAATGAAGTCCCCGACCTTGCCAAATACCGCCGTGATACCGTCCTTGATATGAGCTGTCGCACGCCGATGTTTGAGCAGACCGAGTTTTACAAATCCTTCCGCAGCGACACCGTCAGGTATTTTAAGGAACGGCTGAGAAAAGGACGAATCGCAGTCAGCGGCAACTATCAGGTGTTGTTCGGCAACGCCTACGAATTTCTCTGGGCGCTCACCGATGAGAGCTACGAGCCGACCTTTTCCTTTTCATTGGATGACGGACAGGTCTGCACCACTGGCTTTGCTCACGGTGAAATGGTGCTCTGCGCCCGCAGTCCTCATATCACTATGGGCAACCTCTACCTCGCGCAGAACGCACACTGCTATGACCTTCTGCGTTATTTTAATCTCACGCCCAATATTATTTGCGTGAATGCGATTGAAAGCAACATTCAGCAGAGGCTTAACGGATGCGATTACGATTCCGACTCCATGCTCGTCACGGATGACGAGTTGATCATCGCAGGCGTGACCGGTTGCTATGACATTCTCAAAGTTCCTGTTTGCAAGGCAGAGCCTGTCGGCAAGACCGACTACGAGAACACTCCGAAAAGCCTTGCGGCGCTCGATCAGACCATCGCGAAAAATAAGATCGGAGAGATCGTCAATCTCTCGCAGTTTCTCAACTGCCTGCTGTGGGACGGGCTCTTCACCGAGGAGCAGAGCGAGCATCATCCGATGGATATTTATCACGACATCTGCATTCTCGCGGTACTGTCGGGAATGGAGATCGACAAGGCAAAGCGCTTATACTCCGTCGATTCGGGCAAGGTGCTCTCCCGCCTGCGCCATTACCGCAAGGATTACAAGAAAAATCACGGTGGGAATCTGCCTGCTTTCTACAAATATATCGTGGGCGATGAAAGCCCCGATGCGGGTGAGAACAACGCTCACCTTGAAGCGCCTATGGCTTTCGTTCACGATGCGGCGGATGCCTTTGCCGGCAGAGCAGCCTACACAAGGACGCTTCCCGTGTCCGAGCTGTTCGATCTTGATCCCACGGACGCAGGTCAGAACGATACGCACAAAAAGCAAAATATCATAAAAGCGGTCAAGGAAGCGCACACAAAGATCACGGCGATGCAGACGGTTATGAAAAATGCCTCGGATGACGAGAAGATGATCCTCTGCGAGGAGGCAAACGAGGTCTACCAAGCCTGCCTCAAAACGGTCTCGCGGAATGTTGCAAACGACCATATTCTCTGCATGCTCATTGACGAGATCGACCATCCCGACAAATCGAAATACGATATCAAGTCGGCACGGCATCTGCTTTTCGCAAACCTGCTATACGAGGACAGTCGCAGGCTCCTGTCAAAGCTCAAAACGGTTGAGGACTTCGTTCCTTACGATTTGATCCGGGTCGAACCCGAAACCGTTCCCGAAGGCTATCGCACAGAGTGGATTTACGGTTTCCCGCATGCGCATCTGCTGATCCAATAACAAAACAGTACACAAGAGTGTCGGACATCCGGCGCTCTTATTTTTCTTGCAAGGAGGAATTTTTATTGAGGAAACAGTACGGAACATTTTATTGCCACAACGCCCGCGACATTCCCGGCGAATATTTTCCGATGCCGAAAAGCATTTTTCGCCTGGGGCTGACCGCGGGTGAAATTCTCGTGTACACCTATCTGATGTACTGTGAGGACAGAAAAACCTTTCAGTGCCATCCGAGCTATGCCACCATCGGGGAGGCGGTGAACATGAGCAACAACACGGTGGCAAAGCATGTGGAAGGGCTTGTGCGCAAGGGGCTGATCACCACCGAGCGCACGACCGTGAAAACACGTGACGGTCGCACGCACAACGGAAGCCTGCTCTATACGCTCTGTCCGCTTGCACCGGTGGAGCAGGCATATTTTGAAAAACAAATACAGCAAGCATCAGCGCGGATGAACTTCAAAGCCGCGCTTGAAAAATACAACAAGAGGAAAGGAGGCGCGTAAGATGAAGCACTCAATTTACAAAACGCGTGAGGAACTTCCGATGTACCTGACCGTGATGGATGTGGCAGACCTGCTCGGCATTTCCCGTGCCAGTGCCTACGAGCTGGTGCGGGAGCAGAACTTCCCGAAGCTGAAAATCGTGACGGGACGCATTATTATTCCGCGGGACAGACTGCTCGAATGGCTCGACGAACAGACACGCTATGACAGGGTCTGACGGTCGATTATTTGATAGCAGGATAAAGCCGTGTCTCGGACGCGGCAATTCACTTCGCACGGCAACGCCGGGCGGGAATTTTACGCCGAAATACGGGGATTTTTGCGGTTTTGCGAAAATGCCACCTGTGTCTCGCGTATGCCGAAAAAGACTGCCTGCGGGTCTCAAACACGAAAATCCCTTGGAAAATCGGGCTTTTTCCGTGTCTCGAACCGTAGGACAACGAAAACAGAAAGGACGATAATATGACAAAAGAAAAGCAAAATGACGCGATGCCGTCGAAAGGCGTCCGGCTTCGCGTCGATCAATGGGAGGACTGCGACAGGTTCTCCGAAACACTCAAAATGGCATCACGGAACGATTTTATCCGCGATGCCATTGATTTTTATCTGGAATATCTGCGGCGGAACAACTCGGTGAAGTTTCTCACGCCCGCGCTGGAGTCGGTCATTTCCGCCAAGGTGCGGGACAGTGAAGAACGGCTTGCCCGATTGCTTTTCAAGCTGGCGGTCGATCAGAATCTGCTCGCGCACGCAGTAGCGGACTGCTTTGAGTTCAGTCCCGCAGAGATTGACAACATGCGTAACGACTCGGTGCGCGAGGTCAAAGAAACAAACGGAACCATCCGAACGGATGAAATATTGAATACAAAGAGGTAATTTTTATGGCAAAACTGATTTTGAAAGCGCCGTATTACAAGCGCGGTCACAAAACCGAGGACGGGAGAGGTCGCGGCGGTTATGCGGAATATATCGCAACGCGCGAAGGCGTGGAGCTATTGCGCGGCGGCATGGTGAACTATATCGGTCAGCGCAAAGGCTCCTGCGGACTGTTCTCGGACTAAGGCGTGAGCGTTGACCTTGCGAAAGTCAGCCAAGAGATCGACAATCATTCCGGCAATGTCTGGGCATTGATCTTTTCATTGAAGCGGGAGGATGCCGAACGGCTCGGCTATAATTCCGCCGCACAGTGGATGCATCTGCTCCGTTCCCGCCGCAATGATATTGCAAAGGCGATGCATATCGCGCCCGAAAATCTTCGTTGGTATGCGGCGTACCACAACAAGGAAACCAATCCGCACGCGCATATGATGGTGTGGTCGCAGAATCCGCGCGAGCCGTATCTCTCGCAGACGGGGATTCACGACATCAAAAAGGTGATGGCGTCGGACATTTTCCGTCAGGAACTGCTCTCGGTTTATCGCGGGCAAACGCAGGCGCGGGACGATCTGAAAGAGACATTTCGCGCGAAAATGCGCGAGCTGACCGCACAGATTCGTGCAGGTGGGAATGAAATTTCTCCCGAGCTCTATCAGAAATTTGCGCTCCTCTGCGGGAAAATTTCTTCACACAAGGGCAAAAAAGTCTATGGCTATCTGAATAATTCCGCAAAGCAGCTCACGAATGAAATCGTGAAACTGCTCTTGGCGGACGGAAAAATTGCGGAGTTATATGACCTGTGGTATCGCTGTCAGTGCGAGGTGTACCGCACCTATACCGATGCCATGCCGGAGAAAATTCCGCTTGAGGAGAACAAGGAATTCAAGTCCGTCCGCAACGAAGTGGTGCGTGCCGCGGCGGAAATTTTGTCTTTACCGAAGCAACCTTTGCGTGAAATGCCCGAAGAAAAAATGCCGGAGGAAGACCTGAAACTCCTTGAAATCCGCGCCGATTTCGGTGACGTCGATGCCTTGATCGCGCTCGGTCGGCATTATTACGAAAAGGCAGATGACGCGGACGAGGCGGAATATTTATGGAAAATCGCCGCCGACAAAGGGAGTGCCGCGGCGATGTATCTGATTTACAAGGGCTACCGCGACGGAAAATTTACCGAAAAGCCGAGCGACAAAATGAAATATCTGCGCATGGCTGCGGACAAAAATCACGCCTACGCAGAGTATGAGCTTGCCATGCAGACCGACAAACGGATGCCGAATGTGAAGCTGTCAAACCTCATGCGTGCGGCGGAACACGGCTGCACCGCGGCAGAGTATGAGATCGGCAAGCTGTATTATGAGAACGGGCAGACCGAACAGGGGCTTGCTCATCTTGAAAAAGCCGCCGGGCTTGACCTCTGGGCGCGCACGCAGGTCGGGCTGTTTTACTGCTATACGCGCGATGATTGGGAGCACGGCATGGAACTTCTGACCTCCGCTGCCGAGAAAAACTACGCGCCCGCACAGGAGGCAATCCGAAATATTCAAAGCGGGCTCAACGCACAGATCTTCACGGGTCTGTGCGATCTTTTTTATTACGCCGCGAATATCATCGACGGGCGCGCGGAAGAAATTCATGCGCCGTCCGGTGAACCCGTCATCAGCCGCAGGCAACGCCGCGAGGAACAGGCAAAGCGGGACGGCGTGATAATGCAGATGTGAAAATATTTTTTTATAATATTTCGTGCAGGCATTGACAAACCCTATTAAATAGGGTATAATAATATTGCATCAAGCAGATAGGAGATTACTATGACACGCATCTTTGTTGAGCTTCCGATTTTCAGAAGTCGTTGGAAAAACCTTGGATTGAATGATTCTGACCTTCGCAGATTGCAGGAGGAGCTTCTGGCTGATCCAAAAATCGGTGATGTCATGCGAAAAACCGGCGGAATCAGAAAGATGCGATTTGCGTTTGAGAAAAAAGGCAAAAGCGGAAGTGTCCGTGTAATTTATGTGGATTTCGAAGTATATGAAAAGATTTTTCTGATTACCGCATATGCTAAGAATGAGAAGGATAATCTATCTGATGCGGAATGTAATGAATTAAAACAGCTGATCAAGGTGCTTGAAGATCAGCTGAAAGAAAACGCAACGGGAGGAGGTAAGAACCCATGAGCATTTTCGACGATATCAAAACGGGACTGAATCAGGCGATTGACTTTGAAAAAGGGAAAGGCAAGGCACGGGTAACCGTGATGACCATTCATCCGGTCGATCAGTTTTCACCGGACGAAATCAAGCAAATCCGTACCGATACCGGGATGACGCAGGTGCTGTTTGCGCAGTATATGGGCGTTTCCGTAAAAACCGTGGAGGCATGGGAAGCCGGCAGAAATCATCCGGTAGGAGCCGCTTGCCGTCTTCTTGCCATGACAAAAAACGATCCTGATTTCCCTGTGAAATCGGGTGTTGTGGTTGCAAGGGCAAGTAACTGAATCAGGAAAACCGGGAACGGTGGGGAGTATTTCTCCGCCGTTCTTTTTTATCGCCAAAAAACAGTTGATAACAAATTGATAACTCTTCGCCCGACCGCTGGATATTCACTCGAACCTGTGGTATCTTTGCAGTGGGCGAAAAAAACTTACGAAAGGAAGAATAACAATGGCAAAACGAAGACCGCAAGGTGACGGCATGGTGCGCAAGCGTTCGGACGGACGATGGGAAGCGCGCATTGTGATCGGTCACAAAAACGACGGCACACCGATGCACAAATCGGTGTTCGGCAAAACGCAAAAAGAAACGCTCGACAAATTGCACCGCGCAATTGAAACCTACCGCGATGTCGATCTCTGCGAGGACAGCCGCATGACGCTCGGCGAATGGCTTGACAAGTGGCTGGACGAATATATGATCTTCACTCTGCGGGAAAGCACCATGCAGAGCTATCGCATGATTGTGAACCACTATATCAAGCCCCACCTTGGCAAAAAGCCGCTGACATCGCTGACAACGGCGGATATTCAGAAGCTTTACAACAAGCTTAAAAAGGAGGGGCGCGTTCGTGAAGACCCCATCAAAGGCAAAACGCTTGCCGACAGCATGGTTCGCGGCATTCATATGATGCTTCACGAAGCGCTCGACGCGGCGGTGAAGGAACGGCTCATCGTGCGCAATCCCACAAACGGCACAGCCGTGCCGAAGCCAAATTATCCCGACAAACAGGTGCTGGACGACGGTCAGCTTGAGAAATTTCTCGGCATGATCGAAGCCTACCCCGATTGGCGGGATTTTTTCTACACGGAATGTATGACGGGACTGCGGCGCGGCGAAATCTGCGGGCTGAAATGGAGCGACATCGACTTTGAAAACCGCCGACTGCGGGTGGAACGGTCGCTTTCCGCCGTCACAAACGGCAAAATTCAGATCGGCGAAACCAAAACGGGCGCGGGCAAACGGACAATTGTCCTGCCGCCGACGCTTGCCACACTGCTTGCCAAACGCAAGGAAAACGCGCTGAATGAGTGGGTATTCTACAATCCGTGCAACCCCAACCTGCCGATGAATCCGGCAGCGGCATACCAAAAACTGCACACGATCCTCAAAAATGCGGAGCTGCCGCGCATCCGCTTTCATGACCTGCGTCACACCTTTGCCACCCATGCAACGAAAGGCGGAGTCGATCCGAAAACGCTCTCGGGCATTCTCGGACACACAAACGCGAGCTTCACGCTTGACACCTATACCCATGTGACGGGTGACATGCAGAAAAACGCCGCCGCGATTGTCGGCGGCATGGTCAAAAAACTGAAACTGGAGGAAGAGTAAATGGCAAAGAAAAAGCAAGGCGACGGCAGTGTCTTTCAGCGCAAGGACGGACGGTGGGAAGGCAGAATTGTAGTCGGCTACAAGGAAAACGGCTATGCCCAAACAAAAAATGTGACGGCACACACCAAGACCGAGTGTCAGGAAAAGCTGGCGAAACTGCGGGAGGAATGCGGACGGCGGAGCGAGAAAATCAAGCCGGACATGCCGTTCGGGGATTGGATTGACTTCTGGTATCAGAATTATTCCTCCCCCAAGCTCCGCCCGACCACACAGGCGTGCTATTCGGGGAGAATTTATACGCACATCATCCCGTCCGTCGGCAACATACCGCTGAACAAGCTGACGCAGAACGACCTGCAACAGTTTTACGCACGGCTCAAAAAGAGCGGACGGAAAAAGCATGTTGATAAATTCGGAGAAGGGCTGTCCGACCGCATGGTGCGCTCCTGCCACACGACCTGCCGCACGGCACTTGAAAAAGCGGTGACAGAAGGGCTGATTCGCATCAATCCCGCCGTCGGGTGCAAGTTGCCGCCGAAAAAGGCAAAGGAAATGCAGGTGCTGACTCCGCCGGAAATCACGCGGTTTCTCATACAGGCAAGAGAGGAGGGATATTACGAGCTCTTCCTCCTGGAACTGACCACGGGCATGCGGCGAGGCGAAATTCTCGCGCTGAAATGGCGGGATCTGAATCTGAAAACGGGAGAGCTTCACATCTCGCGGCAGGTGCTGAAGGTCAATGGAAAGGTGCTGATCTCCACACCGAAAACAAAATCCTCCAACCGCATGATTCTGCTACCGCCCGAAATGCTTGAACTGCTGGCAGAACTGAAAACGCGAACCGACAGCGAGTGGATTTTCCCGTCACCGCTTGACCTCACGCAACCGCGTCACCCTTCGGCGGTCTATCATCGGTTTCAGAAGATACTGGAACGCGCAAACTGCAAGCGGGTGCGGTTTCACGACCTCCGCCACACCTTCGCCACCATGGCGCTGGAAAACGGCATGGACATCAAAACGCTGTCCGCCATGATAGGACATGTCAGCGCGGAAACCACGCTCAATATTTATAGCCACATCACCGACACCATGCAACAGCAGGCGGCGGCGAGAATTGACCGCGAAATTGCGGGGGCTGATACGCCCATTCCCGAGCCGACCGCAACGGACAAGGCAAGTGACAGTGAAGCAACCGATCAGCCGACAGAGCCGAAATTTGAGCCGTATAAGGGCAAGATCCGCAAGCCCGGCACAGGTTGCGTGACGATGATAAACGACCACCTCTATGAGGGCAGGTTTTCTCCACGTGTGAACGGAAAACGAATCGCCAAAAATATCTACGCCACCACGCGGGAGGAGTGCGAAGAAAAGCTCAAGGTGCTGATTGCGGAAATGAAGAAAGAGATTGCGGAAATTAAGGCGGGAGAGAAGGCGACAAATAAGGGCTGACCATGGCGGTCAGCCCTTAAAAATTTGCCATAAAATTCAGCCTTGTTTGAAATACGGTTCCGTTCTTCCTCCGCTATAATATACAAAGATTTCAGGTCTATCGATCATTTCTCTTGCAAAAATCAGTAAGGCAACAAATGACGGTGTCGGACGGAATTGATATACCATTCGCACTTCGTCATCCATTTCAATCTGGGAGGAAGCAATGAGATGATATTTTTTTAGCATTTTCAGTACTTCATCCGCCTTCTGGGCATCTATGCCGAGATTTTTGACGAGTAGCATCGGCGTGAAGGCTTTCTTAGCATCACGCTGGTTCAGAAAAACACAGGCATTGAAAAAAGTTTTGTCTGACATATCTTTGAAAAAGGCGGGGTAATCCACATCCTTGAAGTAAGCGTCGTTTGTGCTGCGGGGCTCCGGGACAAGAAGAAAGTATTGACGTAGATTGGCGATTCCCATAAGTGTAAACCCATCATTGCGCATCATCGATGAATAGCGTTGTTCGTTCCTACCGATCGCTTTTTCGTAATCCTCAAGATTGTTATCATCAGTATATTTCGGATGTGGCATAAGCGCGCGTTCTATGTCCCAGCAAAGATCGAAAGCGGCTTTTATTTGTTGATCGTTCGGCGTCTCGATTATCTTTTTCATCAGGGCCGATTGAAGATTGCTGTCGGAAATGTTTCTGTTAAAAAGACTGTCAATGGAAACAGAAAAGAAATCCGCAATTTTCGGCAGTAATTCAATATCCGGTACGCCGCCGTTCTCCCATTTTGATACAGCCTGCGCGCTAACACCGACGTATTTTGCGAGTTCTTCCTGTCTCGCGCCTTTTTCTTTGCGCAATGACGCAATCTGTTTTCCTATCGCTTCAATACTCATATAAAAATCTCCTTTGATGTTTTTCATTGAAAGCCGCTTTCACTGCTTTAATTATAGCACAAGTATCGGTTGATTTCAATGGAGGCGACATTTACAAAAAACAAACATCAGTTGGTTTTTAATTGATAAAATCAGAAGGTAATGGCAGAGATCAGCCATTAAAATATGCACCGCAGTAGGCAAAGAAAAAGCCTTCCGAAAAACGAAAAGCGGTTTGTGCTGTAACTATGGTACAAGCCGCTTTTCTGCCGTCAGGGGATTTTTCCGAAGTGGTGGATAAAAGTCGATTATAAGCAAAAAATCAGCAGAAAGTGGGGAGAAAAACCTCATTTTCGACTGATTTTTGGTCGGAGTGGCCGGATTCGAACCGACGGCATCGAAGTCCCAAACTTCGCGCGCTACCAGCTGCGCCACACCCCGATTGGTGGAAATATTCGATTTTTTCTGTCAAATCCGTAAGTGGTCAAATCTGTGGTCAAAGTTTTTTTGCCGAAACACACGGCGGCGGAAAAGCGAGAAAACACGAGAAAAACGGAGATTTTGCGAGCTTTCGGCGGTCGGCTCACGAGGCGGTCACACGCTCCCAAACTTCGCGCGCTACCAGCTGCGCCACACCCCGCGATTATGCTTCCGCCGATACCGTGATCTGCTCGGAGCGTATCACGGCATCAACGGAAGAAAACTATATTTTTGAGTTATTCGAGTTTAAGGCTGTCGCAATTCAGAAAATCATGTGCGCCGAGCAGCGAATCGGTCGGGACAGTATGCTCCGCACCGCACTTGCGGCAGAAAACTCGTATGCCGTCCTCGGTCATCTCGGCGTCATAATCCCCTTCTCCGTCCGGACAGCGGCAGCTTATCTTCCCTTCCGCTTCAAGATCGTGTATGACGAACATCACGATCTCGAATATCTGCGGGTCGGGTAGCACCTCATCGTCCCCGTCGAACGCCGAAAAGCTCTCGATACCGTTTTGCTCAAGCATATCGAGCAGCTCAAGCTCACTGCGCGCAAGCTCTGCCTTGACATGGTTGCTGTCGCCCATAAAGCAGATATTTATATCCGAATACGGACACGGGAGCACGAACAGATCGCGCCCGTAAAAGATCTGCTTGTTTACGGTAAAAACGTGCGGCTTGCGGCAGAAAATGCACGGCACAGTCAGCCTTATCTTTCCGTCGCTTTGGATAACGACGTCAAGATCGCTTTTTCCGCAATCGCATTTCAGCTTTACGCGGTTTGCGGAAAGAGAAAAGATATCGACCATGCTGAGCACACCCGCTCCGCATTCGGGACAGCGGTACGCGACCGTCGTCTTTTTGGATTCAAGAATCATTAAACACACACCTTTCGGGCTGCATTGCCGTTTACAGTATATGCCGCATACGGCCTTTCATTGCCGGACAGCCGGCAGCGGGCAATTATGCCCGCTGCGGCGGTCTGCGCCCGATAAAGCCACGGGATTTTTATGTCTGAGATATCAACCGAGGGTTTTCATCGTGCTGTCGCTGAAGGTCACACCGACTGAGTTCTTTTCGGTCTCGTACCATGCCTCGTACTTTTCGCCGAACACGCCGTTCTTGGCAGTCACCTTCCATGCTATCTCGCCGTCGCCGACAAAATACATGACATGCGCGCCATAGGTGGTCTCGACGATATCTACGTCTCCTGCCTTTCTGGATGAGTCAAAGGTCCACGCATCGAATTCCTTGACCATGTAATCCTTGGTGACGTTCTCGTAGAAAACGCTGCTGTCCTCGGTATACTCGTTGGCAAGAGCCTCGAACGCATCTTTGGTCTGCTCGCCCTCTTTGTACTTTGAGAGGATCTCCTCAGCCTTTTCCTTTGCCTTGGCGGCTGTTTTGTACGTCGTGGTCTTGAAGAGGATGTGACCGACGTTCTTGGTTATGGTCTCGTCACGGTGAGCAGTCGCTTCCATGAAGTAAGCGGTATATGTGGACTTCTTCTCAGCCTCGTTCGAGATGACGGTCTTGTCACCGGCCTTGCGGTCGGCATCAAAGAGCCACTTTGTCGAATCGGAGGCATCCTTATCCGCAGGATCGGAATAGGAAACGGAGGAAGTCTTGTTTATCGCATCATATGCATTCTGAACATCGGTCAGCAGCGACGAGGAGACCTTGTCGAGCACCTTGGTGTAGCTGTTTGTATCGCCGTGCTCGGTCAGCTCCTTGGTGCTGTCTTTGACCTTTTCGCCGATCTCCTTGACCATTGCTGCCTTGTCTGCGGCAAGCTTGGCATCATCCGGCTTATCGGCGTCGTCAAGCGACTTCTTGTTGTTTTCGTAGTACTTGTCGAACGAATCGTTAGCGTATGTGCCGAGAATGTATTCCACAGCCTTGGCTATGAAAGCATCCTTATCGGAGCAGGCGGCAAGCTCGTCCGCAAGCTTCTTGGCCTCTTCTTTCGCCTTCTCGTAGGCAGCTTTTTCGTCGTCGGTGGCTTCGGATCCCGCGATCTCAAGCTCTGCGGTGAAGGTGTAGGAGAATATATCGGCGCTCAGTATGTTTGCGGGGTTTTCCTTGACATACTGTTCAAGCTCGTCGTCGGTGATGCCCGCTTCGACGCGCTCCTGATATGCCTTATAAAACTTGGAGGCAAGCCCCTGAAGCTCAAGAGCATGACGTACGTTGCTCTCGCTGACGCCGTTGCCGTATTCCTGAGTGAGGAAGTAGCTGGCGGTGTATCCGCTGTACCCTCTCGCAGCATATGCCTTGGCAAGCTCCTCGGCACTGTCCTTCATTGCCTTTATGGACTTATCTATGTCCTCAAGCTCGCTCTTATCAAGGGTCATTCCCTCGGCTTTCGCAGCTTCGCAGAGGACGAGCATGCTCTCGACCTGAGTCTTGGTCTGATCCACAAAATACTCATACCAGCTCTTGGTCTTGTCAAGGCCGCAGGTCTGCGATCTGAGGCCGGTGAGAGAGGTATCGCTCGTGCTGAGTCCGAGCTGAGTGAGATAGCCCGTGCCGTACGAGCTGAGGGTATTGATATAATTGTTCTTTACATTGGTGATAAAATAGGTCATTTCGCTGCCGTTCACTCTGTAATGCGAGGACTTGGCTGCAGTTTTGATGCGCGGCACCCATGTGGTAAAGCTCCAAAGCGCAATGCACGCAAGAAGCAGAACTGCACACGCGATAACGCCTATGCGGGTCAGCAGTTTCGTTTTGTCGGCGCTGTTCTTTTTGCTGAACTTGGAAGGATCGGCAATGACCGCACCGGCTCTTTCGTTTCTTGATCTGGTACCTTTTCCCATTGTTATGTACCCTGCCCTTTCCGACGCAGGCAAAAAGCCCGGGTTTCCCCCTGTACCGCTCGCGGCGGCAGGCGTCATTATCTTTCTTTTTGTTTTTTATTTTTCCGGAACCGACATTGCCGACAAAGCAGCCGGAACCGCAATGAGACACAGTATATTATAACTGCATAAGCTGTTCGTTATGTGAACACATTCTGAACTTATAATAAATTCTGTTCACACGATATGAGTTTTACCACAAGGTGTAATCAAAGGTCGATTATTACCGGTATGACCATGGGATTGCGCCCCGTGCGCGACGACAGGCACTTTGCGACCTCGCGGCGCACACGCTCCTTTATCGTTTCGATATCGGGCTTGCGCTGTGAGAGACCGTTCTGGATCTCCTCCGCAGCCGCCTTGCGAGCGTCGTAAAGCAGATCCTCGGACTCGGGAACATACACGAAACCGCGCGATATTATCTCGGGAGCGGTAAGAATGAGCCGCGCCGTGGTATCGACCGATGCGAACACAACTACCATGCCGTCCTGCGAGAGGTGCTGCCTGTCGCGCAGCACTGCGCTGCCGACGTCGCCGACACCGTAGCCGTCTATCAATACCTTGCCTGACGGAACGCTGCCGCCCCATGCGGCGCTGTTGCGCCCGATCTCGAGCACCTTGCCTATATCCGACATAAATATATGATCTGCCGGCATACCGGCAAACAGTGCAAGGTCGCGGTTGGCTGCAAGATGGCGGTATTCGCCGTGGATGGGCATATAATACTTGGGCTTCAGCAGCATCTGAAGCAGCTTTATCTCCTCGGCGCAGGCGTGCCCCGACGCATGAACACCGAAGAATACCGAGTCGGTGATGACCTTTATCCCCGCGCGGGAGAGCTCGTTTATGATCCTGCCGATATATTTTTCGTTTCCGGGTATCGCGCTTGACGACAGCACCACAAGATCGGAGGTACTCAGCGTGACCTGCGCGTGGTCGCCGTATGCCATGCGGTAAAGCGCCGACATGGGCTCGCCCTGGCTGCCCGTCGTAATGAGCGTCAGGTCGCTCGGGCGGAATCTCTTGATATCGCCTATGTCAACGAGCGTTCCCTCGGGGAAATGCATATATCCCAGCTCGCACGCGGCGCTGACGACGTTCAGCATACTGCGTCCGGTGAGCGCAACACGTCTGCCGTGACGTATCGAAATGTCGATTATCTGCTGCACGCGGTGCACATTTGACGAGAAAGTGGCAATGACAATACGCTTGTCCGGATTTGCGGTGAACAGATTCTCAAGCGCACCGCCTACGCTCCTTTCGGACGGCGTAAAGCCCGAGCGCTCCGCATTCGTGGATTCGCACATAAGGAGCTTTACTCCCTTTTTGCCCAACTCGCCAAAGCGGGTGAGATCCATCATCTCGCCCTCGATGGGCGTTACATCGAGCTTGAAGTCGCCGGAATGAACGACAACACCGCGCGGCGTTGTGAGCGCTATCGCACAAGAATCGGCAATGGAATGGTTCACATGGATGAACTCAGCCTCAAACACACCGAGCTTGACCTTATCGCCCGCCTTGACAGTGATAAGCTGCGGTTTGAAATCGAGCCTGTGCTCGGAGAGCTTGTTTTTGATTATCCCCAGTGTCAGCGCCGTGCCGTATACCGGTACATTAAGCTGCTTGAGCACATACGGGACAGCGCCGATGTGGTCCTCGTGACCGTGCGTCAGCAGTATGCCGCGCACCTTTTCGCGGTTTGCCGTGAGGTACGAGATATCGGGAATGACAAGGTCAACGCCCGGCATGTCCTCCTCCGGGAAGCCCATGCCGCAATCAATGACCACGATATCCGAGCCGAACTCGAAGGCTGTCATATTCTTGCCGATCTCGCCGAGACCACCGAGCGGGATAATGCGCAGCTTTGTTTCGGTCTTGCGATCGGAGGCGTCGCGTGTACCGCTGCGGCGTCCCTTTGCGGCGTTCTGTGCGCTGCGGGAGCTTACAGCCGTCTCCGGCGTATCTGCGGCAGCGTTCACGACGTCATCCGGTGTTATATCCGGGAAGTCGAAAAGCGACGATCTCTCGGCTTTGGTGCGTCTTCCGCCTGTCTTCCGCTGACCGGAAGCATTTCTCGGCTTTGACGTTTTTGCCGCAGCCGTGTCGGTGCCGTCGGTGCGCTGCTGCCTTGCAGCCCTCGCATTTGCACCGCTGCGGGATGCTCCCGCAGCGCGCCTTTTGTGTTCCGGCGCCTTGCGCGCACCGCTTGCGGCAGCGCCTGCGTCGACATCATTTTCTTTTTTCTTTTTTTCTGACATGAATTATGGATTCTTTCCTTTCCGGAGCGGCGACCCATGCGGCGCAGCGCCGCCGTATCCGCCTTGCGACGGAATGCTGCGGGCGCGCAAAAAAGCCGCTCAAGCCGACACTGCCTCCGCCGCCGTTCCGTCATGGGAACGCACGCGGGGTATGCCGGCAATACGGTCTCCGCTCATCTTTTGTAATTTTTATTTATCTGATGCGGTGTGGCGTTTCCGTGCCGCGGATGTGAGAAAAAGTCCGAGCCGGACACACGGCGAGGCATCCCAACGCTCTTTTCTTTCCTTGATTCATCCGAACCGCAAAAAATTCAAAATATCAGCCGCACAGCGGCGGCACATCTTTGTTTTTAACTATATTATTATATACTATTTTTGACCTGTTGTCAAGTACGCAGGATATACAGAACAAGACAAATGAGAAATGCCGCTGCCATGCCTGCGAAAAGCCCCGCAGCAAAAGCCGCAGCCCATCCGTGAGTGCGCTTCTGCTTTTCCGAACGCGCCGCTCTCCCCTTGCCCGAGACGTGTTCTCTGCCATGCAGACGCTCAGCCTCGGCAACTATGCGCTCGGCTTCGAGCAGCATCTCATTTTCGCAGACGTCGCCGTCGCCGCGATCCGCGCGAAGCACGAAGTATGCGCATTCAAATATCCCCCTGCCCGCATCACGCAGGTTGGGGAGAAAAATTATCTGTCTTTTCGATCCCTTTACCATTACTGTCCTCCTCGCAGCGACCGCTGAATGTCGGACGGCTGCACACGTCCGGCTATTGCTATTATTTGCCGTTTTTTCGTCCGGGATTCACCAGATGAGTATTCTGACGAGCAGGCAGGAAAGAAAAACGCACAAAAGCATGACGGCAAGAGCCACGGGGTATGTATGGCGCGTTCTGCGCACTCCCACCGACGAAAAATAAACGGCTGTGACATAGGCAAGGGTGTCGGAGCTCCCCATAATGACGGCGGCACAGAGCGCGGGAAAGCTGTCGGCTCCCAGATCGTCGGCAAGAGCGGAAAACACTGCGGTAGCCGCGCTGCCGGACACGGGACGGGTGAGCAGCAGCGGCAGTATCTCCGACGGAATGCCGATCCGGTCCGCAGGCAGAGCCAGCACCGACGAAAGAAAGCCCGCGAGCCCCGACGCCGAAAACAGCGAAACGGCAACGTTCAGCAGCACGAGCGTCGGCAGCATCGAGGCAGCCGTTCGCAGTCCCTCGCGCGCGCCGTTCACAAACACTCCGACGCCGTCTCCGCCCGAAAAACGCGGCAGCAGCATGATGAGTGCCGCTGCGGTCATTATAAGCGGCACCGTGAGGCTTGAGATCAGTTCGGTCATCGCATACTCCGACCGAGCATGCGCCGCTCTGCACTGCCTTTTTGCGCCTTGGAGAGCGTTTTGCGCTCCGCAGATCGAACATGCAGCGACGCCGCGGCACGCGACAGCACCACTGCGGTCAATGAGCATACGGCAGAGCATATCCACACGGCAGGAACGACCAGAAACGGCCTTTCAGCGCCCGCCGCGCGGCGCAGCGCGCAGACCGTCGTCGGCATCACCGATATGGAGGACGTGTTGAGCACTGCCAGCGTTATCATGTCGTCGCTCGCCGTGCCGCGGGGGACGCCAATGCCGCGTGCACGTTCGTCAAGCTTTTTCATCGCGGCAAGAGCATACGGAGTCGCCGCGTTGCCGATACCGAGAATGTTGGCACTTATGTTTGCCGCTATTTCCTCCACACCGCAGCCCGAACGCACCGCATCGGGAAACACGACGCGCAAAAGCGGCGTTATAAGACGGGTAAGATGTCTGAGTACGCCCGCCTTTCTGAAAAGCTCCATTATGCCGCACCACAGGCACATCGTCCCGCACAGCGTGAGCGTCAGCTTCACGGCTCCCGAGGCTCCGTCGAGCACCGCGCACGAGAGCGCATCAGCCCGACCGGTAGCGATACCGTAGACCACGGACGCGATACATATGACAGAAAGTATTGCCGAAAGCATGTTCAGATCTCCTCCCGAATCCGCCGAAAATATGCGCATATCACGCGTTTTTCCGTCATATACACACGTTTGTACGATTTTTTTCGCCAACATCCCGCTGAAGTATGAACTCAAGGTAAACTCACACCTTATATATTGTAAAAACGGTCGAAAACGCTCAAAAACGTATTGACTTGCATTGAAAAATGTTGTAAAATGCAATTACTTTAGGGAAAGAAGGTAACTCAAAAATGAAATCAACAGGTATCGTACGCAAAGTCGATGAACTTGGCAGAATCGTGCTTCCTATGGAGCTCCGCAAAATGCTTGACCTCAACGTCAAGGATCCGGTGGAGATCTTCGTGGACGACGAAAGAATTATTCTTCAGAAATATTATCCCGCATGCATTTTCTGCGGCGACGCCGACGATATCGTTTACTACAACGGTAAGCGTATCTGCGCAAAGTGCCTTGCTAATCTGAAATCCAAATATTGATTTCCGCATTAGATTATATTTCTGGATCGATCCGTGTATGACCGTATGCGCAAGCTTACCACTGCGTACATAATCATCATGGGCTGAAAGCATATGCGCCGGGTTTATTGCCCGACGCATATGCTTTTTATATTTATTGTAACATCCGGTGGTAAAAACCGTACATTACATATGAAAGATCTTTCAAAGGACCCGAGAAAGCGGACATGAGCATGGACGACAGAGAAATCATAGAGCTGTTTTTCGGACGTTCCGAAGCGGCTGTATCAGCCACCGAAGAAAAATACGGAGCCTATTTCCGTTATATTGCCGGAAACATCCTCGGCGATGCTCGGGACGTCGAGGAGTGCGTAAACGATGTTCTTGCAACACTCTGGCGCCTCATTCCTCCCGCAGCCCCCGCAAACTTCAAGGCATATGCGGGCAGGATAACGCGTAATCTTGCCCTCAAGCGACTTGAGCACAATTCCGCAGTCAAACGCAGCGGATGCGACCTGATATTAGACGAGTTGGCGAACGTATTGCCGGACAGTGAGGAGGATATCCTCGGCACCATGCTCCTGCGCGACACGATACATAAATTTCTTTCCTCGCTCCCCGAAAAGAAGCGCCGCATTTTTTTGCGCCGCTACTGGTACATGAGCAGCATCGCCGATATCGCCGCCGATTTCGGCATGAGCGAGGGAAATGTGCGCACCACACTCATGCGCCTGCGACAGGATCTGCGAAAAATGCTCGCTGCCGAGGGGATCGAAGTCGGCAAATGACGCCGCTCAACGTTTCAGAAAGGAATATATCGTAATGAAGAATCGAGACATCATGAACGACCTCTTGCCGGAGGATGACTTCTTTATCGCAGACGCCGCGCCCGACGCCGCAAAAGCGACAAAGATGAAAAAAAGTACCTTCGCCCGTATCGTCGCTGCCGCCGCCTGCCTTGTGCTTATCTTCGGCACCGGCGCGTGGACATATGCCGCAGCCGTTGAATACCGCGACTACCGCACGGCGGTGGAATTTTTCAACGAAAACGGGCTTTCCTCCGAAGGACTTACGCGCAGCGAGATAAAAGCCGTCTGGCGCGATATAACGACAAACAGCTTCAATTATTCCAAGACCGCCGAGGTAATAAAAAACATCATCCCCGGGCAAAAACTTACCATAGACGATACGACGTCAGATGACACGGAAAAAGACCGGGCAAAAGAAACGATCTCATTTGGGCACACCGTGAAATACGGAAATAATGAGTATACCTATCAAACGGTATGCACCAAGCCCGGAGGAGTATTCGAAAAATGCGTAGTGAACAAAAAAACGGACGGCAAAACGGTCTGGCAGCACGATATTAAATACATTGAGCCGCACGGCATAGCCGCCGTCGGAACAAATATCGTGGTTTACGGCGTGTCACCGACCGATTACGCCAAAGCCCTATTCTCAGTGATCGACGAAAACGGCAACGAAGCCGTTTCGGGAAAATATCTGAACAGTTTCGGTTTCGGTGACGAGTATATCTGCTCGGTGGTCGATAACGGCGACGGCTCGTTTGCCGTTATAAGCCGCGGCGATCTGAAACATCTTTGCATGACGCAGTTTGACGCGAAAGCCGAGAAGTTGTCCTGCGTCAGCACAGAGATAGGCAACTACGGCTTAACCGATGCGGCGCGCCTCGGAAATTGGTATATCGTCAAAGCTATCAATTATAATCGTAATATTGAGAAATTTCTTAAGCTTGACGCGAAAGGAAATGTGACCGGTGAGTTCACACTCGATTCCGACAATTCGTTCTACAGAATAACCGATATACTGGGGTTTGGCAGCAGCGTATATATGTCGGGCTACGCAGTTCCAAAGCCGACAGATGAAAGCAAATTCGGAGGTCGCACTGAGATAGCACCTGTTTTGAAGCACCTGTACTCCATGCCTGATCGCGGCGTAGGCATTACAAGCGAGGAGCTGACGCCTATTGTGCGCGCTCAGTACACGGCGATATTGTTCAAGTGCGATCCGGACAGCGGAGCGCCGCAGGAGTTTTACTCAGCCGACGGCTCTCTCGGCGGCGACCTGAGCATCGACGCTAACGGAAATCTTGTATGGTCGGTGGAGAGCATCGCCTCGACCCGCTACTCCTTGACCACTTCGTCCTACACGATAGCCGGCACGTGCAATGTTTATAATTACACATTCGATCGGAGCGGTACGCTCGTCTCGCATGCAAAGACCGACAAACAAACGGTGTACAGAAGATAAGCTATTGTTGTCTCACGTGACTTCATGCAAAGCACCCGTGTAATGCTAACTGATCTTCTACCGGACAAAACGTAAATCGAACTAAATAATTTGACCGCAAACTCGCTTTCGGGCGCCGCGCATCAGCCCGCTATTTTTTCGTCAATACGCGCGGTGAACGGTAAAATCGGTTGTATGCAGGCGAAACAGCCAAACGAATGCTTGTTTTCTTACCATATAAATATGTAAAATAGAAAGTCGGTAATTTCGCCGCCGATTCTACGCCGGTTTCGTTTACAACCACTCATCGGTTTTTGATGAGAATGAAACGCAACCTTCCCCCGCATAACGTCAATGCTTTTTTATCGAATGCGAAAAGGCAACAATCAATTCGTTTGACAGCCCAAACATAAAAAAAGAATATCTTTTTTCGTTACATTATACACCTATGGCATCGTGGTATCCAAGGGAAAGCAACCAAGGAGTTTGTACATTTACGGCTGCATGCCTTGGATCATAAATCACCGACAAGTCCGATGGCTTACGCATCACTACAATGACAAGGAGGCATCAGGGCAAAAAGACCGCTGAAACTTCAAACACTTGCAAATTGGCACCGCAACCGCCAATGCGGCGGGAGCACTCCTTTCGCACCATGCGTAAAGAAAGAACGCGCAAGTGCGACATGTGTGTTTTGTAACGATTTCGCGTAAAAAGCAACACCTCAGTCGCCTTCAGCTCCTGCTCACTTGAACAGGCTGCCATTGCCGCGGTGGATCACTCATCGACCAAAAACATAAAGACATTCTGAAACAGCCTGATCAGAGGGTAATTTTTGGGCAATAAAAAGAAGTCGTGCATCGCACGACTTCTTTTTATTGCGTTTTTGAATCGTCCATTGAAAACCGAACAAGGGAAAGAAGAATAGAAGCAAGAACTCAAGAACTCAAATGAACCAAATGTTCCGGAAGGAACAGAGGTTCAAGCCCTCGGTCAATTAGTATCGGTCAGCTGAACACATTACTGTGCTTACACCTCCGACCTATCAACTTGTAGTCTGCAAGTGACCTTACCCAGCTCAAGGCTGGTGGGATATCTCATCTTGAAGCATGTTTCACGCTTAGATGCCTTCAGCGTTTATCATAACCGCACTCGGCTATCCAGCTATGCCGTTGGCACGACAACTGGTGCACCGGAGGTGCGTCCGACCCGGTCCTCTCGTACTAAGGTCAGCTCCTCTCAAATATCCTACGCCCACGACAGATAGGGACCGAACTGTCTCACGACGTTCTGAACCCAGCTCGCG
>ERZ824575.94-NODE-94-length-122384-cov-8.260985_pt1 | contig 122384 bp, 120 predicted proteins | sample MGYA00519470_ERZ824575 | MGnify/ENA primary metagenome ERZ824575 (study PRJEB31778, sample SAMEA3449170) | human gut metagenome | biome: human gut; feature: human-associated habitat; material: faeces | place: United Kingdom | collected 2010/2012 ... | reverse complement strand
CGATGAAGCGGTGAGTCACGTCATATCCCGCCTGCACCGATCCCCAGTAGTTCACGCCGCCGATCACTTCCACCTTCGCCCAGGCGTGAAGCTTCAGCGTCAGGTCGTTCGTGCTGTCGGAGGCATCCTTAGGGCTCGTGTCCAGGCTGTAGATGTCAATAGGGCGCTGCAACTCGCCAATTTGAGGCAGTTTCATGAGCTACCTCCATGTGCGATAGGGGTCCAAAAGCCGGTCGACGAACGGGTTCTCGATCAGGTTTTCAGCCTGGGCGGCCTCCCGATGCTCGTAAAAATGCGCCGCCTGGATCAGAATCCACGCCCGGATGCCTGCCGGAACCCCCGAGGGATCCGTGGCATAACCTTCGACGCCGTCCCTGGTGATAATCCCGTGCTGAAGCTCGTGCTCGGCCATCTGGGTGCAGGCAAGACAAAGAGAGGCGATCAGAGAATCGTCCTCCGAGTGGTCCACGCGGAAATGACGCTTCGCTTCTTCAAGCGTGACGCCGCTTTCCGCGGTGCTTGTATCAATTCCTGTGAACTCAGTCTCGTTTGACATCACGATGCCTTTGCCGCTCTGCGCCTGGGCGCCGCCTTCTTCGTTTCAACCTTGACCGGGGGCTCTTCGGCCGCACCGGACGCTATCAGCGAATCGGCGACGACCCGGGAGACCCGGACAACCGTACCGGCTTTGACAAGCCCGGCAGACGGAAGCAGCGCGGCCTTCTTCAAAAGAATCTCTTTTTGCATACGCTCATAAAGCAAACGCCCCGAAAGCAGGAAGCCTCCGGGGCGCATGCGTCAGTTAACACCTAATCAGGCCGAGGGAACGGTCAGGGCGCCACCGCAGAGGGCACCCGGGCGTTCGATGCCGAAGCCCAGACGACGCTCGGCGCGGATCGTCACGAGGTTCTTCTCCACGTTGTCGCTGTCCTGCTCGAAGAGCTCGACCGTCATGCCGGTGCGGGTCCAAACCGTGCCGGCGGCCGTGAAGTCACCAACCATGAAGGTGTCGACCGCAACGGCCTGGGTGGTGATGACGGGCAGGCCCCACAGCTGCGGCTGAGCGACAGACGCGGGCGAAGTGAGGTAGTAGTCCGCGTTTCCGTTCTTCAGCATCTGGAGCTTGCTCCAGTTGAGCGGATTCATGAGAATCGCGTTCGGACGGAAGTAATTCTGTTCGATCTTGGTCTTCGCGAAGAGAATCAGGTCAAGCAGCGTGGCGTTGGTCGTGCCGAGATCAGCCAGCTTGGCGGCGTGCGGGGTGTAGTTCCCGGTGGTGAAAATGCCGCTGAGATTCTGGCCCGTGCCATTGCCGGTCGTGATCTGGTCTTCAACCGCAAGGTCCACGCCGTAGACGATGCGCTGGTTGATGTAGGCCTCGAGAGCCGGGGCGTCTTCCATCAGCTGCTTGGAGATGCGAGCAAGATGGGCAACGGTCTTGATCGTGCCGGAGATGAGCTCGAAGCCGGTCGAGCCGAAGGGCTTCTGAGCGCCTTCAGCCACGGGGGCGGCGCCGTTCACAAAGCCGGCGTCCGTTTCCTTCACGTACTCATACGCGTTGGAGGCGACCGGAATGTTGGGGAACAGAGCCTCGATCGTGAAGGGGCGGAAAGCGCCGGCCAGAACGCCGGGACGGCGGTAAGCCTGAACCACGCCGCCGGTCGGGGTTACGATTGGGTTGACGGCATCAGCCTTGGTCTCGGCCAGCTCCATGCGAGCCTTGGTGGCGGAGCCTTCGACAAAGGCCTTCACCGCATTGGACTCAGCAACCTGGGCGCCGACAGACTTCGCTTCAGCCTTGGGAGCCATAGCCTTGACGGCGTTCTGCTGCACTTCGATCAGCTGGCGGGAGAGTTTCACCTGCTCGTCGCCCAGACGCTTCAGCTCAGCCTTGTTTGCCTCGGAGGTATCCTTCATCTTGCCTTCGATCCGGTCGAGGGCGTCAGAAATTTCCTTAAGTTCCATGATTTTTCCTTGAGAATTAAAGTGACTGCTCGAAGTTTTTCAGCTTCTTGAGCAGTTCCTGAGCCGCTTTTTCCTCGGCCTCGGCATCCCGCTGAGCCTTAAAAAGCGTTTTGCACCGGGCGATAAGGCCCTGCACTGCCGAGCGCGAGAACCGGCCTGAATCCCTCAGGAAATCCTCAAGCTCGCGAATTGTTTTAATGCCTGCGATGTCCTCGGCCCGGACTTCGGTCACCCGGGCGTAGTTGTCGGCGGGCAGAGCGACAACGGAAATCTCGTAGAGCCGGGAGATGTTCTTGATCGTGCGGCCGTATGCGCTGTCCGTCTTCTCTTCGTAGTCGCCTTTGTCAACCGAAAAGCCGATCGAAAGGCCGGAAACGGAGCCGTCTTTGAGCGCGGCAAGCACTTCGTCCGCCTTGGCGCTCCCCCGGGTGAGCTGGCCGGTCACAAGCAGGCCTTTTTCGTCCTCCTGCATCGTGAGCCACTTGCCGATCGGGATGCTCGACCAGTCGTGTCCGTAAAACATCACGGGCATCTGGCCGCCAGCGATCACGGACTTGTACGCTCCCGGGAGAATCGTGTCCCCGTAGCTGTCCGTGTTGCCGAAAGTCGACGCGTATCCGGTGAAGAGGCGCTTGTCTGCGTCCAGCTTCATCTCGGCCGCTTTGATGTCAAAATCCTTAAATTCCATTTTTACTGGCTCCCGTAGTCGCGTCCGGGTTCTTTCCCAGCTGATCAACCGGGACGTAATTGCTCATGGTCGTGAGCACATCGCAGCCTTTTTCTGGCGGCAGATTCTCCTGCTCGCGGACCTCGTTTCTCGTCATCAGACCGCCCTCGACCATCGTCGTGTAGTATTTGGCCCGGGATTCGGACGACCCGCGCAGGAAGGCGTCCGTCTTGAATTCGATCTCTGTTTCCTCGTCGCCCGTTGGTATCAGGCGCTTAGAAAAAGCCTGTTCAAGCTGAGTCAGGAGCGGATTGATCGTGAATTTGTGGAATCCGTCCACCAGCTGTTCGATCCCGGAGCCCCAGGTGCTCTGTCCGGACGACCCGACAATCACCGCTGGAACGCCGAACCAGCGACAGATCTCCTCAACCGAGAACCGCCTCGTCTCAAGTAGCTGTGCGTCCGCAGGATTCAGGCTCAGCTGAGCGTACTTAAGGCCGCGATCCGCGATCAGAAGTCCGCCCGTGGGATTCGACATCTGCTCCCCGAAGCGCTGAATCAGCATCGCCATCTGCTCGGGGTTCAGCCTGGAGTCCGTCTGCAGGACGCCGGTTGGCTTCGATCCCTTTCCGAAGAGGTTGTTGGCGTTTTCCTGCGCGTGGATGCTCTCGTTCATGGACGAGCGCATGAAGGCAAGCTTCGCAAGCCCGATATAGCCGTTCCCGAGTCCCTTCCAGTGGATCACGCTTTCAGGAGCGAGAATGGTCCTAACACCGTCCTGCGTGTACACGAAGACCATGCCGCCGGCCACAACGGAAGTCTCCATCTGGTCCGCGGCGAGCGGGATAAGGGCCACAGGCTCGTCTCCCGCGCCCCAGACGATCTGGGCGTAGGCGTTGCCTCGCAGAAGCCGGTTCATGCACATCGTGCTGATGAAGTCGGCTGGCGTCATCCATTTGTTGGGCCTGTCGTGCAGCAGAAACCAGAGCGGAGAAGCCCTGAACGGCTCCCGGCCGCCGGAAGGAAGCCGGCGGTACACGCAGACCGGGAGAGAGCTGATCGTGCTCGAAAGCAGTTCAACGCAGGCGTAGACGGTAGAAATCTGCAGCGCGGCATCGGCCGGCACAGGCTTCGTGTTGTCTATGATCGGGGACGTCGGAAGGGGTATCTGCTGGCCTGAAGCCGTCCCCAGGGGCCCGCCCCACGAGGCAACCCAGTTGATCAATCGCTGTAGAAACATAGATGTAATTACCAGCTCAAAAATGTGCCCGAGGGAGAACCTTCAAAATCCGCATACTCGTCGTCGCCAGACTCCGCGCCAAAAAGCGCGAGGATCAAAGCAACCGGCCCGTCGATCTTCTGCTCGTAGCGCTCCTTACGCGGGAAAATATTGTCTTTTGCGTCTACCCTCGACACCACGTTGCTCATCATCCAGTCCATGACCGGATTTGCCTCATGCGCGAGCCTGTGGTCGAGCACAAGGGCCTCAAGCGACTTCATCGGGCTCGACATGTTTGCGACGACGACAGAGCACTCCACCAGGGGCGCCCCGGAGTCATCCAGGTCGTTGATCAGCTGCGTGGCGTGCCACGGGTCGTAGACAATGCCGAGAACGTTGTACCGGGAGAGATCGTCCCGGATATCCTCTTCGACCACGTTGTAATCAGTCATGGCCCCTTCGGTCACGTGAATCTGGCCCTGATCGGCCCAGCCCTGATACTGCGAGTTGACCGAATTCTGAACCGCGTTGCGGGGCAGATAGAAGTCCGAAAAAACCGTGTAGCGGGGCTTGCCGTCCTCGCCCTCCTGGGGAAACAACAGCACCTTCGCCGTCATATCGCTTTTCGACCCGAGGTCCAGCCCGATGTAGCAGTCCTTGCCCTCGAAATCCTCTCTCCGCAGCGAGAAATCGCCGCCTTTCTGCCATTCCGGCATGTTCATCCAGGAGGACGCGGCAGAGCACCAGACATCGAGATGCTTCGTCTGAAAGTTACCGGCCGCTGAGGGCAGCGCAACCGCTTTTTTCTGCAAAGAAGTGACCATCTCCGGCATGACAGACACGCCCCAGTTGGGATTGGCCTTCTCAAGCGCTTCGACGCTCTTCCAGTCGTCTCCGGCGTCCAGCCCGTAGATGGTTCCGAACTGCGTTTCGTCGGACACCGTGCCCTCAAGCACCTCCCGAACCATCGTCCGGACCTCGTAGCAGATGCCGGAAGTATCGAAACCGGCGGTCGTAATGACCCACATCAGGCTGTTTTTGCGCTTGCCAAGACTGGTCTCGACAACGTCATAAACGGCTCTGGTCTTGTGGGCGTGGAGCTCGTCGATGATGGCCAAATGGGTATTCAAGCCGTCCAGCGTGCTCCCTTCGGCCGATTTGGCCTGAAAAGTGCTGTTCGTCGACTCGACATAAAGCGAGTGCGCCAGTATTTCAAGGCCAAAATGCTTGCAAAGGGACGGAGTCTGCTGAGCCATGCGCTTAGCGTCGCCGAAAACAATGCCGGCCTGGTCTCTGGTTGTGGCGAAAGAATAAACCTCGGCGCCCGGCTCCTGATCAGCCAGCAGGCAGTAGAGCGCAACGCCAGATGACAGGCAGCTCTTTCCGTTGCCCCTGGGGACCTCAATGTAAACACGGCGAAACCGTCTCCCGCCGTCTGCTCTGCGCCTCCAGCCAAAAATTGTGGTCAAAATCCAAACCTGCCACGGCTCGAGCCTGATTTTTTGCCCGGCGAGCTGTCCCTTCGTGTGCGGAAGCAATTCGATGAAACGGCAAACAAGAGAGGCTTCCTTTTCATCGAAGTAGTAGGCCGATTTCACCCCGGAATACCGCTCAAGATCGCGGTTTTGCCGGCGAACAGCCAGCTTTACGAACTCGCAGGCCGGAAGTTCGCCATTCAGCACACGCTCGCCGTAATCCCGGGCAATCGCGCAATATTTACGAGGTGAAGTCCGCAAAATCTCCATCCTTTTCCGGCGCTGCGTCCGCGGGCGCGTGCGCGCGGGCGACCGGCGTGAACCCTAATTCCTTCTCCAGCTTGATCAAGGACGCCAGAAGGGCCTGCATGGCCGTGAACTCCGGGCTCAGCTTCCTGCCGCCAGACTTCTCGTCGACGCCGTAGAGCGCACCGTGCTCAACCGCCTTGGCCATCTTCCGCCACAGGGCGTACGTGCGGCACCATTGCTCCAGCGCTGGCCCGTCAACCACCGACAGGCGGCCTTCCGGGGCGTTTTTGACAGCCAGAGCCCACGCTTCCTTCGCGTCCCCCGGCACTCCCACCGGCGGCTCTTCGCTCAGCCGGTCCTTGGCCACCGGGATCGTCCTGACGTTCATGCGGCATTTCTGCAGCGTGCCCCTGGCGGCCTTCTCAGCATCGGATTTTTTAGGTCTCGGCATAGGTCAAACTTGAAAAGCACGTGCAAAAAATTGGCTAAGGGCGCGGTCTAGAGGCCTTCGCCCGTTACTTTTCGACCCCGGGGGGTGGTTTGGTGCGAGGCCATCGTGGTGGATGCACCGCAGCGCTATCCGGTTCGCCGTCGCGAGGGAAGAGCTGTCGTACTCCCAGGCGAGCTCGCCGCAAACCGGGCAGGCCAGGTGTCCCTTTTCGGCAAAGGACTGCATATAGTCCCGGAATTTTCGTTCAAGGTCTTCCTGATCCGCGCCTGATGCCATTACCAAACCCTCCATCCTCTCTGGCCGTCTTCTTGCTGTGGCATTCGTGGCACAGGGCCTGCAGATTGTCCCAATCCCAGAAAAGCTCCGGATCGCCTTTGTGCGGCCGGATGTGGTCAACGTCTGTCGCTGGCGTGATACGTCCGCGCTTCCTGCATTCCTCGCACAGCGGATGCCCGCGCAGGAATGCCGTCCGTCGTTTCTGCCACGAGTAGCCGTAGCCCCGCTCGGTGGAAGAGCCAGCCCTCTCGGTTCTCCGCTTGTCCCTCGCGGCCTTCAGCCTGGCATCGCGCTTCTCGCCCTTCTCCTCATGCCGCCGGCAGTACCGAACGCCCAGAGGCACTGGCGTATGGCAGCCTGGGTAAGCGCAAATATGGAGAAGAGGCATAAGAGAATCCAAGCAAACTCAAGGGCAAACCAGCCCGGCATAAAAAATAACCCGGTGATCTTGGAATCATCGGGCTTACGTTTCTCGCGGGTGCAAAAAGGATGGCCATCGGCCACCCCTAAATATGAAACTGGCGTCTTTCGCTTACTGATATTTCATAGTTTACGCCTTATCCTCTTTGAAATCAACAGTTTTATCTCTGGAGTAAAAATCGAGGATGTTCTTGAGCATCACGCTCGCGCGTCGAGTCTCCTCACAAAAACTATGCCTGTTTAATCCCAAAGCCCTTCCCAGCCTTTTTACGCGGATTCCCGGCCTAAGGTAAAGCACGCACATCATGAGGCGGTATTTTTCTGGATAAAGCGGCGAACAGAGAGCTTTTTCTACCAGTGCAGCATCGGCAGGGTCTATCGGGTCATAGCTTTTTGAATCATCCTGATAAAAATCCTCCGGTGCTCCTAAGAGAGCAATCAGTTTCGCCAGCATAGGAACATGGACCTTAGGCCTGTCTCTGTAGTATCTGGCCCAGTTAGTGAGCCGGAAATCGAGTTCCTGATCGATCACGCTTCTCTCCTGTCTGTCGGTTCTGCCTCCACCCATACCCGGATACCCTCATAGGCGTCGCTGTACTGCTTCCTGACGGTCAGGATGGACACTTTGCTGTCATCCACCCATGCGATGTCGTTGAGGCTGTCTAAGACGATTTTGGCGACATTATCGGCGTCTGGTTTCCCGGGAGAAATCTCTTGCCGGAGCGCCGCTGCTTTCTTTGCCTTGGTCCATGAGACGGGTACCTTACAGCAGACAAGGATATCGACCGCAAAAGAGAGCGCATCTTTCCCTGTGTACTGCGTCCCGGCAATCGCCTTTCTCGCCATTGACTGGACGAAAGCGCGGTACCGTCGGTCTTCATCCGGGATATAGGTGTGACCGTTCCTCATGAACCGAGGCCGGGCGGCTCCTCTCGCTTTACCCGGCACCTGGAAGCCAAACTCAAAACTCACTTTTCTCCTCCTGCTTTTCCTTGAATTCCCTCCGGACCTCGCCCACATAGCAGGTGGAGATCCCAAATCGGTCTGCCACTACCGGGATTGGCAGCTTCATCGATGCTCGAGCGATATGCTCCCGAATCACTGCCGGGAAGCGCTTTCTGCTACCGTCAGGCAACGCCCTGAGCTGCTTGATGTACTTTCGGACATCGCTGTCAGTCTTCACCCATGAAGCATCCGGCACCAGGCGATGATCGTGGACAGAAGGACGGACTATCCCCTTTCGCTTATACGCGCCCGCGATGACGCCTATGGTGACCTTTAGCCGGGCTTCAAGGTACATAGCCGGTGCAGTCCGGCAGAGGATATCCAGAGACTTCCAGACATCTTCAGGGATGACGTCAGGGAAGATCCTCGCGCCCTTGGCGTGGGAGATGATTTCTCGTCTTGCCTCGACATAAGCCGATACCTTTTGGAAGTGCTCCTCGCACTTTTGCAGGTCTTCCAGCGGGGACATCCGCTCATCAGTCAGGACTCTGACGGCCCTATCTTTGGCTGCCTTTTCCTTGGCATCGGCTATCTCGGCGACTCTGGCGACTGGCTGCGTGAGCGTGTAGGAAACGAAACTGGCTGGGATCATGCTCACTCCTCTTAGAAGGGGATATCGTCGAAAGAATCGGAGGAATAGGAAGAGACCCACTCAGGGATATCGTCCTCTCTGGCGCCAGGACCGCCTGCAAGCGTCTTCCTGGCGGTAGCCGGTACAACTGAACCTTTGGCGCTTTTAGCTCGCTCCTCGGCGATCAGAGTAAGGAATGGAGGGATCGCGGCTTCTGCCTCTTCTCTCTTTCTCAGACCTTCTCTCGCTTCAGTGATCGCAGACTCTGACGGAGTATCCCCGAACTGCTTGCGGACAAAGAGCTCATCCTCGAGCCTGAGCGGGCGATGCTCGACGTAGGCGATCAGCTTCCGCCACATCCACTCTTTTCCGGTCAGCGCTGGGAGATCATGTCTCGCAGTTAGCCAGCGGTGGTAAGCGGCATTGACCGCGGGATCAGCGGGAGTCACTGCGGAAATCGTCACCTCTTTGGCGCTGTCTTCCTGAACTTTCTTCTCTTGAGCCCGCTCACGGATTTCCTTGGCAGACTTCACGATGTCTGACGGCGCAGCCATCTTGCTGTGTCGCTTCGGCCAATCCGTAAGCGCTGATATAGCCGCCCATGCCGGGACTTCATCCTTGAGACAAGAAACCCAGAGGACGAGTCCCTTTTCTGATGGGGTTTTGGCTCCCAAGAGATCAGCGAGCCCCGTAACCTGATCGGTGATCTGCTTGACGTCAGATCCTTCGTACTTAAATCCAGTCATCTACAGTGTCCTTTTCCTCTTCCTTCGTGTCGTCTGTGATCCCCAGAGCCTTGATGACGTTGGCTACCGTCCTATCCATGCTGGAGCGTGAGTCGGTCTCTTTCTCGTAATCCTTAACCGCCTGCCAATCGGCGTTGATCGAGATCCATCCCCGTGTGGCGCATAGCTCAACCGCTTGCTGGACTGAGAGACCAGACTTAACGACCTGGGCTTTGAAGTGCTTCCATGCCGTCTCGGTGAGCGGTGAGTGCTTCGCCTTTCGTACCGTCATCCAGTCCTTAAAAGCGGTTTCAGTGAGTTCGACGCCGAGCTCTGGAGGTTTGAATGCCTGAGTTTTGGTTTTCTCTTTCTTTGGGTGGGTACAGTTCTGTGCGGAGGTACAGATTTGTACGGGGGCAACACCGTCAACGAGGTGGTGGTACTTATTACCTTTATCTGTTCTCTGATCTGTTAATTGATTTGTTAGACCCCCAAAATTGGGTGTACCGGAACTACCGTTTTTGGGTGTACCGGAACTACCAAATTTGGTAGTACCGTTTTTGGTACTACCGTTTTCGGTACTACCGTTTTTGGGTGTACCGACCTCAATGAGCTCATAGGTGTTGGAGTTGTTTCTTCCCCCACGGGTAACACGAATGACTCCACGGCTCTTCAGGTCGCGAATAGCTGCATAGGCCGTCTTTTCATTCATGCAGGAATCTTCAGCAATACGAGCCACTGAGGGGAATCCTTTCAGATCCTCTCCAGCGTATTTAGCAATAGCCAGCAGAACCATCCTCTCGGCCATGGTTCTGGCGTCAGCTTCCCACGCTACATCTGTAGCCTTGTACCCATGCATGGTCAGACTCCTCGAGGAAGACCTTCCCACGCCTTGAGCCTTGGGTACTTCAGCATGAGGAACGGCACTTGGCTCTGAGGAACTCCTAGGCGCTTCCACTTTGTGATAGCTGCTGGCGATACTCCAAAGCTCAGAGCCATCTGTGTCTGTGACTCAAACCGGGAAGCAATCTCGGCGTAAGCCAACTTTCTGCGCTCGATAGAAATGTCGATCATGGTAACAACTTTGGTTAATAATGTTGTTTTGTATTTTAACTTGAGTTAATGACATTGTAAACCCTTAATTTTCACCAATGAATTAACCTTAGTTCATGAGCTAGGAGATTGACATGGAATCATGGAATGATCGTCTACGGCTTGCTATGGACCGAAAAGGAATGCAAGCCGCGGATCTTAGCCGCGCGACCGGGTTATCTGGCGCCGGCATCAAGAAGTGGGTTGACGGGGTCACCCTCGAACCCAAATACAGAGATGTCGTTCGCGCTTGCAAAGCGCTTGGCGTCTCTCCTATATGGTTAATGGACGGAAGAGGAGAACTAGCACCTCTCAATGAAGAAGAAACGGCCATCATTGACAGGGTCGACATAAAAGGATCGTGTGGATATGGGACTATCAACTTCGAGCAGGTCCCTCAAGTCCAGCGGCTTTTAGTATCCAAGAGGTGGTTTGAGCGCAATTTCTCTTATTACAGGCCGGACAACATTAAGGTCATCACCGCCTTGGGAGATTCGATGTCACCAGACATCAATGACGGAGACGCGGTTTTCATTGATATATCCGATAACGACTTCATTCGTGATGGAGTTTATGCAGCGCTTATCGATGACGAGCTCTACATCAAGCGAGTTCAGAAAGCTCCTGGGAAGCTTATCTTCATAAGCACAAACACAGCCTATAAACCCTTTGAAATCCCAATCGACGGACCGTCTACCATCAAGTTCATCGGTCGCGTGGTAAAAAGCATGTGCTTCAAAGACCTTTAACCAAAATCATTTATCCCGCTAAATAAAAGCCGCCTTCGGGCGGCTTTTTCTTTAACCAACGTTCATAAATTTTTGTTCTTACCCTCTCTCGCTCTTTACTTTTGTGTTTACCTAGGTTAATATTCATTCCAACAAAAGTTAAACCTCTCTAAGGACAAAATCATGTTGGTTACGAAAGACGCGAACGGGAACAAAATTTTTGCCGCCATTGCGGTTCACTCCGCCATCACTCAGCTCAGCAACAACTGCCGCCTCGAGCGTGCCGCTGACTCCATCGGTCACGGTGAAGCCGGGTACATCGATGATCCGGAAGCTTTCCTTCTCTACGTCGAGCTCACCTCTGGCGGTGCTCTTACCGACCTGATCTCCGCCATCAAGTCTGATGAGATCGGAAAGGACGAAAACGGCGCCGAGAAGACGGTCGAAATCTTCGCCACAGCCCCTACCAAGGACGGTCTCTATGAAGAGTGCGCCGATTTTGGTGACTCCCGCGGTATCTACCGTGACGCTCCGATCGACAGCATCCCCACTGTTCCCGGTGTCGAATTGATCACCATTGCCGGCATCTGGAAGGAGAGCGAGAGCCTCCTCTCCGCCGACGAGGACGGTGACACGCCCTATGACAAGGCTCTCGGCTATGCCGCCGAAGAGATCGGCCGGATCAGCATCCGGGATCTCGCCCGGGACATCACCGAGGAAGGTGCCTCTGACGGCTACGCCATGCCGGATGAAGGCGAAATCATGGACGACCTTGAGTCCATCAAGCGTGAGCAGGAAGAAGAGTTCTGAGGAGACACGCCATGACTGAAGACAGCATCAAGGAAGAAAGCCAGTTCGAATCCGCCCGCCGCGAGCGTGAAGCGACCGAGAGCCTCATGGAGGAGGACACCGCTAAGGAGATCCTCGGATGGATCTTCGAAGCCGCTGTCACCTTCCTCTCGGTCTTCGTGATCACGGCAGCGCTTCTCGCCTTCTTCGGGATCCTCGATATCCACATCATCTAAGGACGACAAATGAACGGCATTGAACTCAGCAAGGAAGACATCGGTGTTGAGGAGACGATTACTCCCTCCCTCACCGTGGGCGAGGCTCCAGTCCCTCCCGAAGAGAGCACTCCTTCCCCCGCGCCGTCACTGGCAGACGCTCAGCGCACACCCGTACCACCGTGCGGGATCTTTGAAGCGCTCGCGCGGGCTCAGGCGGGATTCCGCAAGGTGATCAAGAACAGGGTTAATCCGGCTTTCAAGTCCCGCTACGCAGACCTTGAGGCGATTCTCGACGCCGTGCGTCCATCCCTCAACGCGCAGGGGATCTTCATCTCTCAGGATGTCGAAAACGAGCCGGGGGCGGTGTCCTGCCTCACGATCCTGACCAGCAGGGACGGCGCCCGGGTGTCCGGCGGGAAGATCACGATTCCGCTCCCGAAGGATTCCCGCAACGCGGCTCAGGCTCTTGGGTCCGCGATCACCTACGCCCGCCGCTACTCCCTCTCTGCCGTACTCAGCATCTCGTCTGACGACGACGATGACGGGAACGCCGTGCAGGCCGGAGCAGCCGAGGCCCCGGCGCCGTCGATCTCCCCCGCTGAAGTCGAGCGCCTCGACAGGATCGCCCAGCAGGGGATCGCGGCCTACAGCGAAGCCTGGAAAGCGATGACCGCAAGCCAAAAGAAAGAGCTGCAGAAATCCGGCTGGCATGACGAGCTGAAGCGCCGGGCCAGTGTCGCCGATCAAGCTATAAAGGAGGCGTGATGTCTTCAAAGTATCAGCAGACCATCGAGTGGTTCAATGCCCGCTGCGGGTGCCTGACGGCCTCTATGGCCGGAAAGGTGGTCCCGCGTCAGAAGTCCGGCAAGCCCTATGCGGCCTATGCCGAAGCTCTTCAGGATGTCCTGATCGAGAGGATTACTGGAGCTCCGGTTGAGCACTTTACGACCGCGGCCATGCAGTGGGGGACAGAGCACGAGGACGACGCCCGGGCGGCCTATGAAGAGGTCACAGGGACGATCGTGCTGGATGCTCCCTTTGTGAAGCACCCGACGATCCCCTTCTTCGGAGCCTCACCTGACGGATTCCTTGATGACGGGAAAGGCCTTCTCGAGATCAAGTGTCCCTGCTCCAGCACGCACCTCGCCCGGGTGAGAGAAGGGATCGTACCGCCTGAGTACCGTCCGCAGATGTGTGTACAGCTCCTCTGCACCGGGCGGGAGTATGTGGACTTCGTCGACTACGACCCGCGGTTTGTTGGGGAATACCGCGCCCTTCAACTTTTTATCGTCCGCTTCAGGCCGGAGGCCGAAGAGCTGGACGATGTGAAGCAGAAGTGTCTTGGCTTCCTCGCGGAGGTCGATTCCCAGCTCTCTGAGCTTAAGCAGCTTGCCGCAGGAGCCGCCCATGTCTGATACCGCGCGCTTTGAGCTCACACGGGAAGAAGCCCGGCGGATCTTTTTCGAGTGGTACCTGATCTATATCGCAAAGGATCCGGGGTCACTCTCCGAGGAAGATAAGCAGCTGGCTGAGCGACTCAAGGACTTTTTGAAGAACAACTGAAGGAACAACAATGGCATCAGTAAATAAGGTGATTCTTCTCGGTCGCCTGGGGAGAGACCCCAAGACGAGCGACGCGCAGGGGCTGGCAATCTGCCGCCTCGCGCTTGCCACTACCCGCCGCTACAAGGGCCGGGATGGTGAAAAGAAAGAAGAGACCGAGTGGCATAACGCCGTGGTTTTTGGCCGGCAGGCGGAAGTCGCTCAGCAATATCTCGTGAAAGGCTCTGAGGTCTATATCGAGGGACGGCTGCATACGCGAAAGTACACGGGCAAGGACGGTATCGAGCGTTACGCGACAGAGGTTGTCTGCGAGTCCCTGCAGCTGGGGGCAAAGCCACAGGGGAAGTCTGCGCCGACGACCACGGCGGCCGAGTACGCCGCGGCAAAGGGTAGAGATCTACCACAGCCCGCAGCATCTGTCCCTAATGAGGATGTTCCGTTCTGATGGAGATAAGTTATGAGCTGGGTGATTTTTGCTGTAGCTAGCGTCTTTCTCGAACATCATGTCAGGCCAATGCGACCGTCCGGGGCCTCAGGCAAAAATAGAGGACGCAAGAAGGCGATGGCGGGAGAAGAAGGCACAACAGAAGCGGAGGCGGTATGAACGCGAATGATGAGCTGTTGGGCCGTGAGGAAGTAGCCGTCCTCTGCAAGCTCCCAAAGAAGAGCTCCGTGCTGGATGGTCTTCTTTCAGAGCCTCACTTCCCAACACCGATCTACCTCTCTTCGCGCCGTCCCCGATGGTTCCGGACAGAGGTGCTCCAGTACCTCAGGGCCCGGCGAGAGGAGCAAATGGGGGAACAGGTCAATTGGCGAATCGTCAACAATATCAGGCAAGGCGCTTAGCCAAGTCTTCAGGACGAGGCCTGAAGTACGTCATAAGCTGCCTCAGGTTCTTATGCCCGATCTGCTTCGCAAGTGACAGCACATCGAGGTGCGGCTCCCCATCAGGTCCAGGGGATGCCGCCCATGTACAGAAAGTAGCCCTCCCGTCATGAAAGTGGAGGCCCTGGCGCACCAGAACCCCGTCCTCCATTTCATCCCCCAGCCCGGCCCTGTCGCGAGCTTTCCTGAACAAGGTGTCCCTCTGCTGATCAATCAATCCGAAGATTGGATCAAGCCCGAGCGTCATTACCGCTTTAAGAATTTCGCCCGCCTCTTTCCCGAACGCAACCACCCTGCGGGTTCTCGTTTTCGTTATGGCAGCAGGAAGCGTAATCGTCCCCGCGTCAAAATTGATAAAGGACTCGCGTATCCGGATGATCTCGCCACCCCGCATTCCTGTAAGGCAGGAAAGCACGAAGGCCGCAATCGATCTCTGAATAGCGGTAGTTGGAACCGTGCCACACTCCCATCCTGCCGCAACGCAGAGCTTCTCTATTTCTTCAGCCGAGGCCGTCCGCTCCCGCGGAGGATTGTCTGCAGGCTTCTTCACTTCATGGCACGGATTCGCCTTCAGGTAGTGCCGCCGCACCGCCCATGAGAAGACAGACTGCAGAAGAATGAACTCCCTTCTTGCGGAGGAAGGCTGCACCTGGCGCGCTCGGGCGTCGAGAAAATCCTGAAGATGATCGACTGTGATGTCGGCAGCCCTTAAGCTTCCGAGTGCGGAATTTCCCCACCACCGGAGCTTGATCATCTCGTAGCGCTTATTGCCGCGAGTCGGCCCTTCCACATTCTCGAACTCTTCGCAGAGCTCAGCGAGCGTCCATCGTGTCTCCGCCTTCTCACCAGACTGCAGTTCCAGCATGGTCTTCGCAGCCCAGCGCTTCGCCTCATCCTTCCGCGCAAACGTCTTTGCACGACGAACGCGGTTGCAACAGACCTCCGCCTGCCATCCGTTTTCCCGCTTTCTGATTGTGGCCATGATCCCCCTTCAGCCCCTGCCGTAAATTTCCGGCGTTTTTGCCGTAAATCTGCCGTAACGCTTACGGCATTCTAGGGATTGTCAGGGGTTAAGTCAAAATAAAAGCCCTGTAAATACAGGGCCTAGGGATTACAAGGGATTAGTTGTGGTGCCCCCGCTGAGACTCGAACTCGGATCTAACCCTTAGGAGGGGCTCGTTCTATCCAGTTGAACTACGGGGACACCAGGGTTCCCGGACAGTATCCGGGAACAGGGGTGACATTGTAGCCAAAAAAAGGTTTTTCCGCGACACACCGGATTTAACCGCCTTCCATTTGCGGTAGGATGATTCCGAAGCACGCAGTTTTCTTCTTTTTTAAGGCTTCAGCGCAAAACATGCAGATCCCATTAGATAACCTCAAAAGCAGCCTCCGGGACCGTATCGATCTTCTGATCAAGATCGGGTTCGGTGTCGCTGTGGCAATCGGCTGCTACTTCGTGGTCGCTCCGTTTGCGACAGCGATTCTGATTTCCGCCATGCTCTGCGTCGTCACCTGGCCGTTCTTTATCCGGGTCGACACCATGCTCGGGCACCGGAGGACGCTGTCCGCTGTGCTCATGGTCGCGTTCCTTGCCGTGATTGTCCTGATCCCGCTCACGATTCTTGTCGTGTTCCTTGCGCAGCAGGTATCGACAACCATCATTCTGATCCGGGACTGGGTAGCAGCCGGAATGCCGCTTCCCGATTGGCTCTCCACGCTCCCCTGGGTTGGTGAATATCTCCACGCCCCGGTTGGGAAGATTCTCGAGTATCCGGAAGTCACCACCGCGCTGAAGCAGATCGCGACAACCGCCTCAAAAGGTATCCTCACCTCAACCGCGTCGATCGTGAATGTCATTATTCAGATCCTGCTGATCGCGGCTATCGCCTTTGTGTTCTACCGGAACGGCGAATCGCTCGCGAATAAGGTCCAGGGGATTCTCGATAAAGTAGGCGGCAATCTTTCGAACGCATTCAGCTCAATCCTTGTCAATACGACACGCTCTGTCGTATTCGGGATTTTCGGTACCGCTCTTGGTCAGGCGCTCCTCGCCTATATCGGCTTTTTTATCTGCGGCATTCCGAATAAGACCCTGCTCGCGTTCCTCGTCTTTATCCTTTCCATGGTTCCGATGGGACCGCCACTCGTCTGGGTGCCGGTGGCCATCGCGCTCTACCTGAAGGGAGAAATGGGGTACGCCATCTTCCTCGCTCTCTGGGGAACGTTCGCGGTGTCAAGCGTCGATAATTTCCTGAAGCCCATGCTGATTTCGCAGGGGACCCCGCTTCCGATGGCACTCGTGTTCCTCGGCGTGTTCGGCGGTCTTCTCTCTTTCGGGTTCCTTGGCATTCTGCTGGGACCGATCTTCCTCTCGCTCGGGTCCGCGCTCTTCACGGCCTGGCTCGCGCAGCCGGTGAGAACCGATACCGGCCGGTCATCGGCTCCTCCCCCGGAGACGCTTCCGGACGAGAGCGGAACACCGCCCGCGAAGGAATAGTTTCTCTCTAATGGAAAAGCCTGAAACCCACTCAAGGATTTCAGGCTTTCGTCATTCAGAAACAGGCTTTTCTGATCAGATGCACATATCGTGCTTCCGATAGTGCTTCAACTCATCAATCGACTCCTGGATATCCGAAATCGCCTGATGCTTTGTTGACTTCACAGAGGTCCACACATCCTCAGGCTTCCAGCGGCGGACGAGCTCCTTGATGGACGAGACGTCGATCGAGCGATAGTGGAAGAAGTTTTCGAGCCTCGGCATCCAGCGCGCCATGAAGCGGCGGTCCTGACCGATCGTGGAACCGCAGAGCGGGCTCTTTCCGGCGGGGACAAAGCGGGAGAAAGTTTCGATGCAGATATCGGACGCTTCCTCCTCATCAATCGTGCTCGCGAGCACGCGGTCAATCAGACCGGACTTCCCGTGCGTCTTCGTATTCCACTCATCCATCGCGTCGAGGATTGACTTGTCCTGATGGATCGCGATCACCGGTCCCTCGTGAATCACATTCAGCTGCGCGTCCGTGATGATGGCCCCGAGCTCAATAATCCGGTTCACCTCGGGCTGCAGGCCCGTCATTTCAAGGTCGATCCAGATGAGGTTCGTTTCAGAGAAGAGCGGATCCCGCTTCGTATCTGTCATTTGCATTCCTTTTTACCAAACACGCGGCGGCCGTCTTCCGGACCGCGGTCTGTCATTTTCGCACTTTGCGCGGATCGCCGCCGGAATTCTATTTGCGGCTCCGACGTTTCCGGGGTATGTTTGCAGAATCAATCACAAAGGATCCTACATGGCCCGACCCGCAAAACCCAAAAAATCCGCCGCTTCCGAGTCCCTGCTGACGGGACGCGTCACACGGAGCCACGGACGGCACCACTTCGTGCAGGGGCCTGACGGGGCACTCTACGAGGCCCACCGGCGGGGCCGGAAGGGGGACGTCGTGGTTGGAGACATGGTGCGCTACTCAGAGCCTTCTGGCGGCGTTGTGGCGATCGAGGAAGTGCTTCCCCGCACAAGCCTCCTCTTCCGGAGTGACGAATGGCGGACCAAGGAACTCGCGTCCAACATCGATCTTGTCGCGATTGTCTACGCGAGCCGCCCGACCTTCAACCCGTGGTTCATCTGGAAGGCGCTCCTCGCTGCGACGAAAGCCGGAATCACGCCGATCGTGATCCGGAATAAAACGGATCTTGAAGAGGGACAGGAAGAGGCGGACGCCGCTCTCCGGCAGCTTGAAGCGCTGGGATACGAAACTCTTTCCATTTCCGCGGGATCAAAGCCTGAAGAAGCAAAACCGATTCTTGAATCCCGTTTCGCTCATCACAGGACGCTTTTTGTCGGTCAGTCCGGCATGGGAAAGTCCACGATCCTCAATCTCCTCATTCCGGACGCCGGTGCCCGGACACGGGAATTCTCCGAAGCGCTCGACCTCGGGAAACAGACCACCACCGTCACCTGCTGGTACGACTATGGGGAAGACGGGGCCATTGTGGATTCCCCCGGGTTCCAGGAGTTCGGGCTTGAGCATCTCGATTTTGACGATGTGATTCTCGGGATGCCGGATATCCGGCAGTATGTCTCAGGCTGCCGCTACTTCAACTGCCGTCATCTGAATGAGCCTCAGTGCGGCGTAAAGGACGCTGTGGCGCGGGGCGATATCGATCCGAAGCGTTACGAGTTCTACCGCGACACCGTGGAGCGCATACTGAAGCGCCCGAAGTACTGAGACTCCGGGCGGTTCTGATTGTCCTGCCAGGGCGCTGTATTACGCCAGCGCTACTTCTGGCACTTCGGGCAGTAGCGCGTGCCGCGTCCCGCGATCTTCGTCAGCTGGATCTCGGTCCCGCAGACTGTACAGGGTTCGCCGTCGCGGCCATAAACCCGGAGATTCTCCACGTTTCCGCCTTCATGCCCGGCCCCATCGAGGAAGTCCCTGAACGTCGTACCGCCCGCATCAATCGACCCCAGCATCACGGATCGGATCGCGTCGCAGAGCTTCGCGGATTCCGCCTTGGTCACCCGGTCCGCGTGTCTTGAGGGACGGATGCCGGCAAGAAAGAGCGCCTCATCCGCGTAGATATTCCCGACCCCGGCGACCACCGTCTGATCCAGAATCACCGCTTTGACAGAGCGGGAGGTACCTTTCAGCTTCCGGTAAAGATAGTCCGGCGTAAAGGCGTCCCCGATCGCGTCGGGGCCGAGCGTGTCGTAACCCGAAATGCCGGTCTTTCCTTCGCTCGGAATAATCCAGAGATCACCAAGCGTCCGGACATCTCCGTACGTGAGCTTCCCGCGCTCAAGGCTGAACCGGATCCGGGTATACGGTGGATCCGGAAGCGACTCATCCTCCTGAAACACGAGACGCCCCGTCATCCGGAGATGCACCATGAGGCTCTCCGGGCCATCCAGCCTCAGAATCAGATACTTCCCCTTCCGGTCCGCGGCCCGGAATACCCGGTCCGTAAGAGCGCGTCTGAAGGCGTCCTCCGTCCGGTTCTTGATAAGACGGGGAAGATCCACCGTCACCGCCGTGATTCTGTCCCCGGGAAGCTTGGAGTCAAGGTAGCGTCTTACGGTTTCAACTTCTGGCAGTTCCGGCATTCCGATTCTCCTATCTGAAAAGAAAAAGCGATCAGTCCTCTTTCTTCGGCACAAGCGACGTGAAGAGCCCCGTGCCCATCGCGTTCTCGGGCTTCGCTTCATCCACCTTATCGAGCTGCTCCGCGATCTTCGCTCGGGCTTCGTCCACTTCCAGCCGGTCCTCCGCCTCTTCCTTCACGGCTTCATTCGCGACCTTGAGGAAATCGGGAATAAAGATGTCAGACTCGGCGATATCGCCCTCTTCCACTGATTCCACGCGCATCACCTGGATCTCAAAGCGGAGCGTCCAGCCGGCGTAGGGGTGATTGCCGTCGAGCACCGCCATGCCGCCGCCGACATCCGTAATGATGTAGCCACGCCCGTCATCCACCGGCACACCAGGGATATACGAGAACCGCATGCCTTTCTTCGGATTCTCGACCCCGAGCTTATCGACCGGGACAAGGTGCACGAGGTTTTCATCAAAATCCCCGAAGCTCTCCTCAGGCTCAAGCACCAGATCAAAGCGATCGCCTTCCTTATGCTTCAGGAGCGCCTGATCCATGCGCGGGAAGACATCTTCCTCCCCGGCCCGCAGCCTCACGCCTTCCTCTCCTGTCTGATCGACGATATGGTCCCGGAGATCCCAGACCGTGACGAATACAGTGACGAGATCACCCTTCTCAATCTTCTTAGTCATTCTTTCCTGATTTCCTATTCTTTCTGCCGCGGTTTGCTGACCGCGGCAGATGCGTTATTTCTTCTCTTCTGAATCCCGGCTTCCGACTTCATGCATCACCGATCCCTCGCGGGCATTCTCAGTCAGACGCCTGAGGAGTCTCGGATCATTGATTTTCAGCAGTCCCTTCGGATTTTCGCCCCAGGCGTTTTCCCCCGCGCGGCTTTCCGTGATGAGAAGCGGAATAAAACCGATCGGGAAAAGCGCGAAAACGAGAATGGCCCAGAAGCCCGAGTGCGACATGTCGTGAAGGCGGCGAACGGTCGCGCAGACCGCGAACCAGAGTCCGATCGCGATCAGACCGCCCCCGAGCATCGGGGAAGCCCCGGACCGGAGCCCAAGCCACGCGGCCGCGAAGCCCGCCATGATAACAGCGAGCCAAAGCGCGAGTGCGCCTCCGAATCGGGCGCGCGTGAGCCGCTCAGCGGTGGTCCAGGCGGCAATGTCCTTCAGTAACGGCGTTTCAGATAAAAGCGCCACAGAGAGAATCCTCCAGAATTACATAGAAAAAGGCGCAGCGAAGCCTCTTCTCACCCCAAATTCCCGGATGAGGAAAGGCTTCCCGCGCCCTTCAGTGGATCAGATGCGAGGGCATTCTGTCCAGAGGACAGTTACTCCCCCGCTCTGCTGATCAGCGGGTCTGTTCGCCAAGAAGCGTCAGAATCTTCGGCGCGACGCCGGTCGTATCCGGACCGCCATTCGCGTTCAGCACGGTCACCCGGGTCTGATTGCCTTCGTCCGTCAGCTTGATCTGATAGGTCGGCGGCTCAACCGTCTTCGTCTGGCTGAAGAGGTTCGTAAAGAAGCCCTGTTCGCGCTTCTTCTCAGCTTCGTACGTCGGATCCAGATACTTCACGAGGAACCAGCCCTTCGTGCGGTCGCGGTCAGACACGGTGAAATTCATGCGGTCAATCGCGAGGGCCGTACGGCGCCAGGCGTGATCGAACGGTTCCTTGATGATGATTGCGGCGGCCTTGCCGTCAGCGCCATTCACGATTTCGCTCTTATAAACCGGAGCCGCGGCCTTCGCGGCCGTTCCCGCGGTCTTCTCAAGCGCCGCCTGCTTCGTCGACGGGAGATCCGCCTTCTTCAGATCGGGGTTGAATTCAGACTCAATCTTCTGAGCGAGCTTCGTCGCCATTTCGGCTTCGAGCTGCGGGTCACGCGGACCCGGCTGCCACACCGTCTGGTCGCCCTGATTGCCCTTCACCACTTCCACCATCGAGCGGTGCGTGATGTAGACATCCGTCGATCCATCCGGATTCCGTTCAAGGCGGCAGCGGTACTGATCGCGTTCGCCGGTCGAATAGACGGCGTCAATCAGCTTGCCAAGCGTCGCGCGGATGATGTCCTGCGGGAGACGGGCCTTGTTTTCAGCCCATTCCGTTTCGATGTAGCCGGTCTTCGGATCCTGATTCTTGATCGTGAGGCCGACAGAAGCCCAGAAGTCCTGCACCACGGGCCAGAGCTGCTGCGCCGGCACCTGGGTGTGGACCCAGCGGATATCGCCGTCACGCATCACCTTGGCGGTCACGGTTTCGGGAAGCACAGTCGACTGAGCGGCGGTGGCGCGATTCGCGGCTGCGGCCTGCTGGCCCTGCTGCATGCTGCTCGCCGACACGTCACGCGTCCGCTGCGGGACGTTATAGAGGTTATCGTGCGGAACCTGGGAGAGATCCGGCGGAACTTCAAGCGGCGCGCGCGAGTTGCTTGACTCGTACTGAACCTTGTCGTTCGTGAACTGGGCACCGAGGTAAGAACAGGCGCTCAGGGCAACCGGAGTGACAGCAAGCACTGCAACACGCAGTAATTTCATCTTCATAACAGAATCCAAAAACCTCTTTTTACCGGGCAGCCTGTGCGAGAGATCTCTCAGAAGGCCGCCCGGGGCGAGTCAAAAAGTAGTGAATTAAATGAGCCCGGCAGAAGCGAGCGCCGCCTCGACCTTCTTCTGACCCGCGGGAGTGAGCCAGGTGAGCGGGAGACGGATACCGGCCGGAATCTTCCCCATGCGGTTCAGAGCCCACTTCACCGGAATCGGGTTCGATTCGCAGAAGAGCTCCTTATGAAGCGGGAGGAGACGGTTGTTGATCGCGCGGGCCGTGGCGATATCGCCCTTAAGCGCTGCCTCAACCATTTCATGCATCAGCTTCGGCGCGACGTTCGCGGTCACCGAGATCACGCCCTGGCCGCCCGCGAGCACGAGGGCGAGAGCCGAGTCATCGTTACCGGAGTAAAGCGCGAAGTCCTTATCCTTCGGAAGCGCGGCGAGCAGCGCCTCAGCCCGGGCGAGGTCACCCGTCGCGTCCTTCAGGCCGACAATGCCGGGAACCTCAGCGAGGCGCAGCACGGTGTCGTTCGTCATATCGCGGCCCGTACGGCCCGGAACGTTATAGAGGATCACCGGCAGCCCGCCCTCACGCGCCACGGCGGAGAAATGCTGGAAGAGACCTTCCTGCGTGGGCTTGTTGTAGTAAGGGACCACCTGCAGGGAATACTGAGCGCCGACTTCAAGCGCTTCACGCGTGAGGCGGATCGCTTCAGCCGTGCTGTTCGCGCCGGTACCGGCGATCACGGGAACGCGCCCTGCGACAGCCTCAACCGCGGCCTTCACCACCGCCGTATGTTCCTCAAAGGAAACCGTCGGGCTTTCGCCTGAAGTTCCCATCGAAACGATGGCGTCAGCTCCCTCGCTCACCTGCCAGTCAATCAGCTTCTGATAGCAGTCATAGTCAATAGAACCGTCATCCCGCATCGGGGTCGCAATCGCAACCAGAGCACCAGTAATCATGTTTTCTGACCTTTTGTTTCAGAACTGCCTCCGCTTCCGTGTCGGGTCACTCCCGAGAGCCGTCCGGAGACTTCGATTGGGTGATTTTAAAGCAAAGTCCTCATACTTTCTTCTAGGGGAAAGCGGCGAGCGGAAACCGCTCAGCCTCCCCCTCGTCCTTCTCCCGGACGGCCACAATCCGTTCGACAAAGGAGTTCGCGGCCCGCCCTTCCTCAAACGCCGTCACGGTGAGCGGGGAAACGAGCGTGAGAAGCTCACCTGACTTCAGCCAGTGATCGGGATTCGCGGGTTTCCCGTTCGCCTCGGCATGCGCCTTCGTGAACGTCTGATAGATCAGGACGCCGCCCGGAGCGAGGTGCCGCACGAGTTCCGGGAAAAGCGGACGGTTCAGGTAATTCACCACGATGATGCCGGAGAAGAGCTCATCCCCAAGAGGCCACACGCCCGTCTCAAGATCCGTCTTCCGGAACTCAATCTCGGGGAACCCCGACGCGCGGAGCGCGAAGTCATCATCCCGGTCCACCGCGAGCACCGGGTAGCCATAGAGCGCCGCGAGCACCGAGTGCCGCCCGAGACCGCACGCGGCATCCAGCACCCGGCCGCCGTCCCGCGGAATCGCGGGAAGAAAGCGGGTAACCCAGGAAGAAACCGAAGGGAGTGATCCGTTTTTTGCCGTCGTCATGCTGCGAAATGCTCCTTTCCGAACCGCGTCATCAGAGACCGATGAAGAAATTCACGACCGCACGGCCAAACGCCACCAGCGGCCCCGTGAAGAATCCCGCACCGCCCACAAGGCAGAGCGCGAGAACAATCCACATCCCATAGGGCTCAATCCGATCGAGATACTTCCCGACGCTCCAGGGGAGAATGCCGACCGCCACGCGGCCGCCATCCAGCGGCGGGATCGGGATCAGGTTGAAGGCCATGAGGAAGATATTGATGCTGATGCCGTAGACCGCCATCTGAAGGAAGAACTGTTCCTGGACTCCGGCGATCACGAGAAGCTTCAGGATGATGCCCCAGATCACGGCCTGCAGGAGATTGCAGCCCGGGCCCGCGAGCGCGACCCAGATCATGTCGCGCTTCGGATTGCGGAGCGCGCCGAAATTCACCGGCACGGGCTTTGCCCAGCCGAAGATGAAGCCGACACCGCCCGCCGCGGCAGAACCCGCGAGCATGATGAGCGGCAGAATGATCGTGCCGAAGGGGTCGATGTGCTTCGCCGGATTCAGCGTCACGCGCCCCATCATCCACGCCGTGTTATCGCCGAACTTCCGGGCGGCGTAGCCATGCGCGGCTTCATGCATCGTGATCGAAAAAATCAGCGGAATCGCGCAGACCGCTATGAGTTGAATGATCGAATTCATGGTACAGAGAAGTCTAACAGCGGGGCAGGAAAATCCGGCTCCGCTGTCTGCGTAAAATTGATTGCAGTTTCTTGCAGGAATGAGGGCAGCGCGTGCCCCCGTCTCCTAGAGAATACCCGCAAGTGCCGGAAGATGCTTCCAGACGGGATCCAGGTCCGCGGGGAGCGGGTGAATTTCACCCGGTCGCGGCCTTCCGCCCCCGATCGTATGGAAGTCAGACCCGAGGCTCGCGTAGAACCCATACTGGCGTGCGATATCGGCGAGCTTCGCTTCGGTTTCCGACCCCTGGCTCCCTGAGCAGACCTCGATTCCAAGGCCGCCCGCCTCGTGAAATTCCTTCATGAGCTGACTGAGCGGCGTTTCTTCCGGAAGCTTATAGCGGCCCGGGTGCGCGAGCACCGGGATGCCGCCCGCGTTCAGGATGATCGAAATCCCTTCTTCAAGCGACGGCCACACCGTTTTGATAAACGCGGGACAGCCGTCCCCGAGATAAACATCAAACGCTTCCTGAACGGTCTTCACGTAGCCATTCATCTTCATCCAGCGGGCGAAGTGGGCGCGCGAAAGCGTCCCCTTCTTCGCCGCGAACCGGAGCGCGCCTTCGTAGGCGTCCGGGAACCCGAGTTCCCCGAGGCGCTTCCCGATATCTTTCCCTCGGTTCACACGCTTCTCCGCCACATCGGCGAAAACGCGCGCGAGCTTCCCGTCCTCATACCGGATCCCCAGCCCCACCACATGGATTGAGCGTTCGTTCCAGAGTGTTGAGACCTCAATTCCAGGAACAAACGTGATGCCATGCTTCACTGCCTCGCTCTTCGCCTCCGGGAGTCCATCCACCGTATCGTGGTCTGTGAGCGCGAGGAGCTTCACCCCGCACGAGTCCGCGAGCGTAACGAGCTCCGCGGGCTTCAGCGTTCCGTCGGACGCCGTGGAATGCGTGTGAAGATCGGTTTTCATTTAAAAGCCTTACGTAATGCGTGTGACTCGTTTATCTTAGGACATCGGCAGAAATCGGGGAGAGAAGCGCTATCCCCTTTTTGGATTTTGGGAAAAGTGATTAGGTACGGTTTTCAGCTTCTCCCGCGTCGCTTGAAATTCCCCCTCTCCGCCCCCATATAAGGTTTTTAAGACTCATTGATTTCTCTTCTTTTCATAAGGGAAAAGGACACGGCAACGTATGTTTGACACGCTCGAGCACTTCTACTTTCCTAAGGCCAATGCACGTGGCAGCGCGATCCGTCTGCAGGAGACCTGGCAGACGATTCTGGAACGGCGAGCGACCCGGAACCCGTGCAGCGTCTGCTCGGCGAAATGACGGCCGGAGCCGCGATGCTCGCGGGCTCCATTACGTTTAACGGCCCGGTGCTGCTCGAGATCGCGGGTGACGGCCCGGTGCGTCTCGCGATGGTGGAGGTGAAGCCGGATCTCGGGATCCGAGCCGTGGTGCGGCTGAATGAGGCTGAGGCGGATAAGATCCGCCCGGATTCTGACCTCAATTCGCTCGTCAACGCTCACGGCAAGGGCCGCTGCGCGCTGACGCTTGTGCAGCCGGATCCGTCGCTCAGAAGCCAGAGCTACCAGGGGATCGTGGACCTCGCGGGGTCGAAAACCGTGGCTGAGGCGCTTTCCGCCTATATGACGCAGTCGGAACAGGTGGAGCCCCGGATGTGGCTCTCGTCCGACGCCACCGCGGCCTCCGGCCTGATGCTTCAGAAGGTCGCGGCGGAAGGCGGCAAGGGCACGGACCCGGACTTTGATCCGGAAGACTGGAACCGGGTGCAGAAGCTCGCCGAAACGGTGACCCCGGATGAGCAGCTGAAGCTTGAGCCGCGTGAAGTCCTGAAGCGCCTCTTCTGGCAGGAGAATCCGCAGATGGGAACGCCGAAAGCGCCGAAATTTGAGTGCGGCTGCTCACGTGACCGCGTGGGCGGCATGATCCGAGCGCTCGGGGAAGAGGATGCCCTCGCGCTTGTCGAAGAGCAGGGAAAGATTGAAGTGACCTGCGAATTCTGCGGCAAAACCTACGCGTTTGACCCGATCGACGTTCATCAGCTTTTTGATGAGCACGCGGCAAAGGGCACCGAAACCCGTCACTGACCGCTGCGGCTCTGCTTAAAACAATGGGCAGGAATCCCAAGAGATTCCTGCCCATTTCTTTTCCTGCGTCCGGTCTGAGGCGAAGCGGAAAACTACTTCTTCTCCGGCTTCTTCTGAGTCTTCGCCGCGCTGCCCTTGGCATCAAGAGGATCATGCGCCGCGAACGCCTCAGGCTCCACAGCAGGCGCGTCGTCCGTTTCCGTCGGATTCGCCTTCTCAAGCGCCCGGCTTTCCGCCTTCACGGCCTCAGCCGCGCGCGCCGCCTCTTCCGCTGCCTGCTTCGCCTGCTCTTCAGGCGACGCCTTCACGCGGAAAAGCACTTCGCCGTTCCGGACCATATAGAGCTCATGCCGCGCCCGTTCCTCGATAGCGGTCGTGCCTTCCTTAAGAGACCGGACTTCAGCGACAAGCGCTTCGTTCTCAGTCTTCTCGTGCTCGATATCCTGCTTCGCCTCGACGAGCTTATGCTCAAGCTCCCCGACATGAAACCACCCGCCCTGGCCGAACCAGAGCGGTTTCTGAATGAGGAGCGCGAGAGCCCAGACGGCGACGGCGAGCCAGATGCGCCACTTACGCATGCTGCGATTGCCTAAGAAAACGCTTTCCGCTTCAGATCGAGAACGCCTTGCGGCCCGGATACACAGCGGCTTCACCGAGACGCTCTTCGATACGGAGGAGCTGGTTATATTTCGCCATACGATCCGAACGCGACATCGAGCCGGTCTTGATCTGGCCAGCGTTGAGGCCGACCGCGATATCAGCGATCGTGGAGTCCTCGGTTTCACCGGAACGGTGCGACACCACAGCGGTATAGCCCGCGCGGTGAGCCATGCGGATCGCTTCAAACGTTTCGGAAAGCGTGCCGATCTGATTCACCTTGATGAGGATCGAGTTCGCGACACCCTTCTCGATACCTTCAGCGAGGATCTTCGGGTTCGTGACGAAGAGGTCATCGCCCACGAGCTGAACCTTCTTCCCGAGCGCCTGCGTGAGCTTCGCCCAGCCTTCCCAGTCGCCTTCCGCCATGCCGTCTTCGATCGAGATCACGGGGTACTTCTGGACCCAGCCCTCAAGCACCGCGATCCACTCTTCAGCGGTGAAGGTCTTGCCCTGCTTCGTGAGGGTGTAGAGGTTCTTCTCCGCGTCATAGAACTCGGAGCTCGCGCAGTCGAGACCGATCGCGATATCGTCGCCCGGACGGAAGCCGGCCTTCTCAATCGCCTCAACGATCAGCTCAATCGCTTCCTCGTGGCTCGAAAGAGCCGGAGCGAAACCGCCTTCGTCACCGACCGCCGTGCTCATGCCGCGGCTGTTCAGGATCGACTTCAGGGCGTGGAACGTCTCAGCGCCGTAGCGGACCGCTTCGCGGAAGGTCGGAGCGCCGAGCGGAATGATCATGAATTCCTGCAGATCGAGGTTGTTATTCGCATGAGCGCCGCCGTTGATCACGTTCATCATCGGGACGGGGAGCGTCACAGCGCTCGTACCGCCGAAGTAGCGGTAGAGCGGAAGGCCGGACTCTTCAGCCGCCGCGCGGGCAACCGCCATGGAAACGGCGAGAATCGTGTTCGCGCCGAGACGGCCCTTGTTCTCCGTGCCATCAAGCTCAATCATCGTGCGGTCGATATAGCTCTGATCCGACGCCTCAATCCCGAGCACCGCGTTCGCGATGTCTTCGTTCACGTGACGGACGGCCTCAAGCACGCCCTTGCCGCCGAAACGCTTCGGATCCTTGTCGCGGAGCTCGATCGCTTCGCGGACACCGGTCGACGCGCCGGACGGAACCGCCGCGCGGCCCATCACGCCGGACTCAAGCCACACATCGCATTCAACGGTAGGGTTGCCGCGGGAATCGAGAATCTCACGGCCGACAACATCAACGATTGAACTCATGTTCTTTCCTTCCTTTTCTGCAGAAATGCCAAAGACAAACTAAAGCCGGGCGCTTCGCCCGGCCTCTTTTTTATGAGAACTGCTCTTCGAGGTACATGCCCGGCTGCTTCACGATGCGGTCAATCGCGGTAAGCGTCGCGAGAAGCTCCGGCATCCGTCCGAGCGGCACGGAGTTCGGGCCGTCGGAAAGCGCCTTTTCAGGGTTCGGATGGGTTTCCATGAAGATGCCGGCGACACCCACGGCCACAGCCGCGCGGGCAAGCACCGGAACGAACTGGCGTTCGCCGCCAGAGCTCGTGCCCTGGCCCCCCGGAAGCTGCACCGAGTGCGTGGCGTCAAACACCACGGGGCAGCGCGTTTCACGCATGATCGCGAGCGACCGCATGTCGGAAACGAGGTTCCCGTAGCCAAACGACGCGCCGCGCTCGCACACCATGAAGCGGTCTTCCGAAAGACCGGCTTCCGCCGCGGCAAGCTTCGCCTTCTCGACGACACGCGCCATATCGTGCGGGGCGAGGAACTGCCCCTTCTTGATATTCACGGGCTTCCCGGACTGGGCCACCGCGCGGATGAAGTCAGTCTGACGGCAGAGGAACGCAGGCGTCTGGAGGACATCCACGACACAGGCCACTTCGGGGACTTCCGCTTCGGTGTGGACGTCTGTCAGCACCGGAACGCCGACCGTCTCGCGGACCTTCTCAAGGACAGCGAGGCCCTTTTCGACCCCGATCCCGCGGAAGCTCGTGGCGGATGTGCGGTTCGCCTTATCGAAACTCGCCTTGAAGATGTAGGGGATCCCAAGTTTCTCCGTGATCTCCTTCATGCGGAACGCGATATCGAGGCAGAGCGCTTCGCTCTCAATCACGCAGGGACCCGCGATCAGGAAGAACGGGCGGTCAACGCCGACTTCAAATCCGCAGAGCTTCATTCAGCCTTCTCCTCAGCCGCTGCCTTGCGATCACGCTCAGCGATGGCGGCCTTCACGTAAGCCGTGAAGAGCGGGTGTCCTTCACGCGGGTTCGACGTGAATTCCGGATGGAACTGCACACCGATGAAGAACGGGTGATTGTGGATCTCCATGATCTCGGGGAGATGATCCTTCGGCGTACGGGCCGCGATCACCATGCCCTTCTCCTCGAACTGGGAGACGTAGGAGTTGTTCACTTCATAGCGGTGACGATGGCGTTCGGCCACATGGTCACCATAGATCGAATGCGCGAGGGTGTCGGCTTCCACCGGGCACTCCTGACGGCCAAGGCGCATCGTGCCGCCGAGGTCAGAATCTTCGTCGCGGTGTTCGACCTTGCCCGTGCGGTCAAGCCACTCGGTGATGAGGGCGACAACCGGATGCGGCGTATCGACATCAAACTCGGTGGAATTCGCGCTCCCAAGGCCGCAGACGTGACGGGCGAACTCAATCACCGCGCACTGCATACCGAGGCAGATGCCGAGGAACGGGATCTTGTGGGTGCGGGCGTATTCGATCGCCTTGATCATGCCTTCAACGCCGCGCTTGCCGAAGCCGCCCGGAACGAGGATGGCGTCGACGCCTTCGAGGCACCCGGTGCCGTTCTCTTCGATGTCGGTCGAATCGACGTACTTCACCTTGGCGTGGGTGTCCGTCGTGATGCCGGCGTGGATCAGGGCTTCGTTCAGCGACTTGTAGGAATCGGCGTAGTCAACATACTTCCCGACCATCGCGATCGTGACAGAGCCGTTCTGCGGCTCCATGTAGCGGTGAACGATGTTCTTCCACTGGCTGAGATCCGCTTCCTTCGCCTTGATGCCGAGTTTTTCACAGACGATATCGTCGAGGTGCTGCTCATGCAGAATCAGCGGCACTTCGTAAATCGTCTTCGCGTCGTACACCGAGATCACGTGATCCATCGGGACATTCGAGAAGAGGGAGATCTTCGCGCGTTCGTTTTCCGGAATCGGACGGTCAGCGCGGCAGAGGAGCACGTCAGGATAGACGCCCTCTTCACGCAGCTTCTGCACAGAGTGCTGGGTCGGCTTCGTCTTCAGTTCGCCGGCGCTCGCGATGTAGGGGCAGAGCGTGAGGTGCATGAAGCAGGTGTTGTTGCGGCCGACGCGGAAGGAGAGCTGACGGATCGCCTCAACGAACGGCAGGCTCTCGATATCGCCCACCGTGCCGCCGATTTCGATCACCGCCACATCGGGGTGGCCGTCGAGGGAATTACGGACGCCGCGGAGGATGAACTCCTGGATCTCATTCGTGATGTGCGGAATCACCTGCACGGTCTTGCCGAGGTACTCGCCGTGGCGTTCCTTGTGGAGCACGGACTCGTAGATCTGGCCGGTCGTGAAGTTATTCGTCTTATGCATCTTCGTGGAGATGAAGCGCTCGTAGTGGCCGAGGTCAAGGTCGGTCTCCGCGCCGTCTTCCGTCACAAAAACTTCGCCGTGCTGGAACGGGGACATCGTACCCGGATCCACGTTGATGTACGGATCAAGCTTGATCATCGTCACCTTGAGTCCACGGGATTCCAGGATGGCAGCGAGGGAAGCCGCAGCGATTCCCTTGCCGAGAGAAGAAACAACACCGCCAGTCACAAAAACGAATTTGGTCATCGTGCTCTCACGAAAAGATGAAGAACTTTAACCCGTCAAATTATAAAGGAGGCGATCTCCCATTTGGAGCTCGCCCCCATCACGAATTTGCGGATTGAGTCAGGAAAAAACAGGAAATTATACGCAATTCAACGATCAAAGCGAATGCGGGGATCCGGATGAATCTCGCAGGCGTCCCATTCGGGCTGTATCGACACGTGGTCAATCCCGAATTTCACGGCCATCTGATGCCGGATCGCGTCGAGCACCGTGGGCCAGTGATCAGGGTCCGGGATGTGGACGTGAGCCTGGATCGCGGAGTGCCCCGGGGCCATCGTCCAGACGTGAAGGTCATGCACCCGCATGACACCGGGCACCGCGGCAATCGCGTCACCCACCGCTTCGTACTCCACACCTTCCGGCACGGCATCCAGCAGCACCCGGGTCGACTCTTTGAAGATCCCGATTGTCGCGCGGATGAGGAGGCAGGCCACAATGATCGAGAGCAGCGGGTCCACGATCGTGGGGCCGCCCATCCAGACAATGAAGCCCGCGAGAATTGCGGAGACGGATCCCAGAAGGTCTCCCATCACGTGAACGAGCGCCGCGCGCGTATTTACGTTCTTTTTATCGCGGGAAAGCGACCAGGCGACGCCGATATTCACGACGAGGCCGATTGTCGCCACCATCATGACGGAGCCGCCTGAGACCGGCTCCGGATTCATCATGCGTTTCCCCGCCTCAATCACGATCCAGACGATCACGCCTGACATCACGATGCCGTTCACGAACGCGGCGAGCGCCTCAAGCCGCCCGTGGCCGAACGAGTGATCCTCGTCCGCCCCGTGCCGCGAAAAGATATTCGCGACGAGCGCGAAGAGGAGTGACATGGAGTCTGTCACCATGTGACCCGCGTCACCCACCAGGGCGAGTGAGTTTCCGAGCCAGCCCGCGACAAGCTCAATCGCGGAGAACCCGAGCGTCAGCGCGATCGCGAACCCGAGGACCGAGGTCTTTACCTTTTCCCCGCTGTGGTCGTAGATCGAGTCGCCCGCTTCATGCGACGAGTAAGGTTCCGTCTGGCGGTGAAAGACTGCTGCCATGGTGACATCCTTTTTCGTATTTCAAAATCAGAGAAACGCCCCTTGGGGAGCATTCTCCACAAGGGGCGCTGAAGAATCAAGCAGCCGGCAGGGGGAAAGCCCCGGCCGGTAACTGATCCGGGATTACTTGGAGGACTTCTCGTCCGCCTTATCGCCAGTCAGCATCGGAGCCATGGAGCCCGCGCCACCCGCAAGCAGACCCTGCTTCGCGTAGATGCCGAGCTTCGCGCGCGTGTCGACGATGTCGAGGTTACGCATCGTGAGCTGACCGATACGGTCCACAGCCGTGAACATCGAGTCACCCTTCTCCATCGTGAGACGTTCGGGTTCGTAGGTGAGGTTCGGGCTTTCGGTGTTGAGGATCGTGTAGTCATTGCCGCGGCGCAATTCAAGCGTCACTTCGCCGGTGATCGCGCGGGCAACCCAGCGCTGAGCGGATTCGCGCAGCATGATCGCCTGGCTGTCGAACCAGCGGCCCTGGTACAGCAGACGGCCGAGGCGGATGCCGTTCACGCGGTACTGCTCGATCGTGTCTTCGTTATGGATGCCGGTGACGAGGCGCTCGTAGGCGATGTGGAGCAGCGCCATGCCGGGGGCTTCGTAAATGCCGCGGGACTTCGCTTCGATGATGCGGTTCTCAATCTGATCGGACATGCCGAGACCGTGGCGGCCGCCGATGCGGTTCGCTTCGTACATCAGCTTCACGAGATCCGTGAACTCAACGCCATTCAGGGCGACCGGGCGGCCTTCTTCAAAGCTCACCGTCACCGTTTCCGGCTTGATCTCCACCGACTCATCCCAGAAGGCGACGCCCATGATCGGGTCGACAATCTTCATGGAGGAGTTGAGGTGCTCGAGGTCCTTCGCTTCGTGCGTCGCGCCGAGCATGTTGGAGTCGGTCGAATAGGCCTTCTCAGCGGACATGCGGTAGCTGAAGCCTTCGGCCTGCAGGAACGCGCTCATTTCAGCGCGGCCGCCGAGTTCAGAGATGAACGTCGTGTCAAGCCACGGCTTGTAGATCTTCAGATTCGGGTTCGCGAGGAGACCGTAGCGGTAGAAGCGCTCGATATCGTTGCCCTTGTAGGTCGAACCGTCGCCCCAGATGTTCACGCCGTCCTCACGCATCGCGTTCACGAGCATCGTGCCCGTCACAGCGCGGCCGAGAGGGGTCGTGTTGTAGTAGGTCTGGCCTGCGGTGGTGATGTGGAAGGCGTTCGCCTGGATCGCCGCAATGCCTTCGGCAACGAGCTGCGGACGGCAGTCGATCAGACGGGCCTTCTCGGCACCATACTCCATCGCGCGCTTCGGAATGGACTCGTAGTCGTTTTCGTCAGGCTGGCCAAGATTGGCCGTGTAGGCGCAGGGAAGAGCTCCCTTCTTCTTCATCCAGTGCAGAGCGCAGCTGGTGTCGAGACCGCCGGAGAACGCAATGCCGACCTTCTGGCCGACCGGAACGCTTTGGAGAATAGTTTGTGACATTGACGTATCAGAAATTGTTTCCGGCTCAGCCGTGAGCCGGACATGGACAGGAAACGGAGACGGCGATCTCCGTCATATGCTTAACCTTTTTATTATCACCGGAATCCCCGGCCGAGTGTTAACCGAGCCGTCATTTTTTTGGGATCCCGGGATGAGCCGGAACGCTAGCGCTTGATCCCGGTCCGTTTTTCTAAGCACTTTTCCGCACGGAAGAGAGCGCCGATCGTTTTAGCGTCATCGATTTCGCCCGTTTCCGCCATCCGGACCGCTTCCTCAAACGGAATCCAGGCGAGGTCGAGGAACTCCCCCGGATCGAGATGCCGGCTCCCTTCCCGCGGGTTCTCGGCGAGATAGAGCGAAATCACTTCATTCGAATACCCGATCCCAGGACAGATCGTGCCAAGCGGCGTCCACGTGTCCGAGGCGTACCCCGTCTCTTCCTCCAGCTCACGCGCGGCACAGAGCGCGGGATCCTCCCCCGCCTCTAGCTTCCCGGCGGGCACTTCCCAGAAGACCCGCCCGAGCGGATACCGCCACTGACGTTCCAGCAGGATCTTCCCCTCCTTCAGGAGCACCACCGCGGCGGCTCCCGGGTGACGGAGGTATTCGCGCGTCGACTCCCGCCCATCCGGAAGCTTCACCCGATCGCGGTACACGTGGAGCAGCCGTCCTTCAAACACCGCTTCTCCCGAGAGTCTCGACTCCCGGAGTTTTTCATCCTCTTCCTTCAGCCGGCTGCGATCCATACCGCGTTCTCCTCTTAAAAAGACAAAAGCCTGCGGGAACGCATTCCCCCGCAGGCTCATAAGAAAAAAGCCCGCAGGAGAAATTCCCTGCGGGCTAATTCTATTTCTTTTCCGATGCGGGCACCGAAGCGCCCGGCATCAGAGAACAGCCGACAAAACTGATTACTCAGCCTTCTCGACGTTCTTGCGGACGAGACGCTCGCGGATGCGGGCGGTCTTGCCGGCGCGGTCACGCAGGTAGTAGAGCTTCGCGCGGCGGACAGCACCGCGGCGCTTCACTTCCACAGCGCTCACGAGCGGGGAGTAGGTCTGGAACGTACGTTCCACGCCTTCGCCGGAAGAGATCTTGCGGACGGTGAAGGAGGAGTTGAGGCCGCGGTTGCGCTTGGCAATCACGACGCCTTCATAGACCTGAACGCGGGTGTGGTCGCCGTCGCGGATCGTGACGGAAACAGCCACCGTGTCGCCGGGGCCGAAAGCCGGAATCTGCTTGTTGAGGCGGGCGATTTCTTCCTGCTCGAGGACTTCAATAATATTCTGTGCCACTTCTAAATCTCCAGAACCATCACTTCGTCATTTGGGTAATTTGTTGGTTGACGAAGTAGGATGGGTAAATAATTAAAGCGCGTCAGGCGGCATCGCCCTTTTCCGCGCTTTCCTTCATCCGGCGGACAATCTCGCGAAGCGACTTGAGGTCGTCCTTTGAAAGCGATCCGCAGGAACGTGCAATTTTAATCAAATCAGGGCGGTTCTTGCAAGTCGCTTCGAGCGCCTTATCGCGATTCCACCGATCCACCACGGCGTGGTTCCCCGAAAGCAGCACCTCCGGCACCGGTTTTCCGCGCCAGACTTCGGGCCGCGTGTAGTGCGGATAGTCAAGGAGCCCGGTCGAAAAGGACTCGTCCTCGGTCGAAAGCTCCTTGATCGCGCCCGGAATCCGGCGCACCACCGCGTCGATCAGGCAGAGCGCGGGGAGCTCCCCTCCCGAAAGCACAAAGTCCCCGATGCAGTACTGCTCATCCACATAGCCCTCAAGGAACCGCTCGTCGATCCCTTCGTAACGGCCGCAGACGAGCGTCAGGGGATCGGACGGTGCCACCATGTGGGCGATATCCGCGTCTTCAAGCTTCTTTCCGCCCGGCGCGAAAGCGATCACGCGGCCGCGGTTTCCACTCGCCCGGATCCGGTCAATCGTCTTCGCGAGGGGATCCGCCATGAGGATCATGCCGGGGCCGCCGCCAAACGGCCGGTCATCGACCGTGCGGTGCGGGTCATGCGTTTCATCCCGCGGGTTCCAGAGGTTCAGCGTCCAGAGGCCGCGCTTCATCGCGCGCGCCGTGATGCCGGACTCCGTCACCGCGCGGAACATCTCGGGGAAGAGACTCACTACATCGAATCGCATCATGCTGCCGCCTTCCTCCCTTCCCTTACGACCAGTCCGCGTGCCACTCGACCTGGATCAGTTCCGAGTCGAGGTCGATATCGAGCACATACTCAGGAATCAGCGGAATCAGGTGACGCTTCGCGCCCTTCACGGCGAGAAGGCTCTGGACGCCGTTCGTTTCAAGCGTTTCCACCGTCCCCAGCTCTTCGCCTTCCTTATTCACGACGCGGCAGCCGATCAGATCCTCGTCCCAGAATTCGCCTTCCGGCAGCGGCGGAAAGTCCTCACGGTCAATCAGGATCGTGCCCTTCCAGTTCTGAGCCTCTTCAGGCGACTCACAGCCCTTCCACTTCGCGATCAGGCCCTTTCCGTGAGGCTTCACGCCTTCCACTTCAAGCGGCCGGGGTTCCGCGTCCCGCGGCCCCCTGAACCACCACTTCGTGCATTCCAGCAGCAGCTCTTCATCGGTTTCCGGCGCGACACGGATCCAGCCCTTAACGCCGTAAGGCGACAGCGACCGCGCGACTTCAATCAGATCAGCCATTCAAGCGTCCCCTGAAAATTCCAGACAAAAAAATAGACCCTCTTCTCCCAACGCCTAGATACCGGGTTAAGCACTCGCAGCGGCGAGACACGTAACACGCCGCAAAACCCGGACGTCAGGAGAAAAAGGGTCGATCAGAACCAGGAGCAGATGCCGGAAGGCAATCAGACAGCCGCTCCGCGCGGTTCTGAATCTGAAGCTCTGAGCCTTAGATTAGGCAGCGGCTTCTTCAGCGTTCTTGGCGTCAGCAGCAGCCTGAGCAGCAGCCTTCTTGGCGGCGTTCTTGGCGGCGGTGGCAGCCTTCTCTTCGGCGCTTTCCGGAGCGGCGAGAGCGACGCGGTTCTTGAACAGGCGGGCCACGGTGTCGCTCATCTGAGCGCCCTTGGAGAGCCAGTAGTTCACGCGGTCTTCTTCAAAGTGAAGACGGACGTCGGCACCGGCGGCAACAGGATTGTAGTAACCAAGACGCTCGATGGAGTGGCTGTCGCGACGCATACGGGAGTCGGTCACAACAACGTTGTAGAAAGGACGCTTCTTGGAGCCGCCGCGAGCCAGACGGATAACAACCATGCTAATTACCTCGTAACTTATCAAAAGTCAGTTGAAAATCAGCCGGTTCCTTCTTGGGTATGGACCCGGCTGACAAAAAATAAATCGACCCGGCGCGTGTATGCGCACGAGTCAGGAATTTGGCATTTTATGCGAAAAGGAGAAACACTGCAACTCTCTGCCCCTCCGGGATAAACCCATTGGGACAAAGAGATGCATCTCTTTCAGAGATCCTGCTTCAAGTCCCCAGTCGCTTCAGCTGCCGCGCGCTGAATCCCCTTGCGGTCAGGCTTTCCGGACCGGGTCTGGGGAATCTTCGGAACAAACACCGCGTGACGGGGCTTCCAGTAGGGAGAAAGCCCTTCACGCTTCAGAATGGCGCGGAAGTCAGGGAGCGCGATCGGGTGATCGGACTCCACTTCCACGGTCACCGCGCTTCCGAGATCCGCATCCGGAAGCCACGTGACCGCAAAGGGGGCCGGCATTTCAGACCGGATCGCGTCCTCAAGCGCCTCAGCCGGCACCTTGATTCCGCCCGTATCGATCACATTATCGACGCGGCCGAGCACACGGAACTCCGTGCTCCCTTCCGCGAACTTCACGATATCGTTCGTCTCGATTCTCGGAACATCGATCGCCGGAGCGCAGATCACGAGTGTCCCGCGGGAGGATTCGGAAAGCGTCACACCGGGGAGCGGCTCGTACCAGGGACCGGCCTTCGGCCCTGAGAGCGGCCGCAGCGCAACGTGTGAGAGCGTCTCCGTCATCCCGTAGGTTGACCAGACGTGATGCGGGAAGGTCTTCAGAATAGCGGCGAGCGCGTCATCCGTCGCCGCGCCTCCGATAATGAGCTCCTGGACACCTCGCATCAGGGCTTCTTCCTTCGGGGTCCCGAGCGACGCCTTTACCTGAAGCGGGACGAGCGCCGCGAAGACCGGGGATTCAGAGAGCCCCTCAAAGGGGTGGCGCGACGGATCCTGCACGATCACGCGGAGCCCCGCGAGCATCGCGCGGACCACCACCATCTGCCCCGCGATGTAATCCATCGGAAGGCAGAGGAGCGCGGTGTCGCCCGCTTTGAGACCCAGTCTCTCCACCGTCATGCGGGCGCTTGCGAGCATGGCGGTCTTCTTCGCGTGAATCGTCTTCGGCACACCGGTGGAACCCGACGTATGAAGCGTGACTTCAGGATCCGGGCCGCACCAGTGGAGGCAGAACTCAAGGACCTTACGGATTTCGTCGTTCGTTTCCGTGCGGAGCGCCTCGCGGAATCCCTCTTCACCGGAAATCACGCGGCCGTTGATATCGATTGACTGAGGAAGCATCTTCACCTCCGATCCGCTTACGGGAGGCGGGGAGACTTGGAGAAGTCAGGCTTACGCTTCTCGAGGAACGCCTTTCCGCCCTCCTGGGCTTCGTCCGTCATGTAGTAAAGCATCGTCATGTCGCCCGCGAACTGCTGGAGACCGAGCTCACCGTCAAGCTCCGCGTTGAGGCCGAACTTCAGGAACCGGAGCGCGAGCGGGCTGTACTGCTGCATCTGCTTCGCCCACTCAACGGTCGTTTCCTCAAGCTTATCGAACGGCACCACGGTGTTCGCGAGTCCCATTTCAAGCGCTTCCTTCGCGCTGTACTGGCGGCAGAGGAACCAGATCTCGCGCGCCTTCTTCTGCCCTACGATACGGGCGAGGTAAGACGCCCCGAGCCCCGCGTCAAAGCTTCCGACCTTGGGTCCGGTCTGACCGAAAATCGCGTTTTCAGAGGCGATCGTGAGATCGCAGACCGTGGCTAGGACATTGCCTCCCCCGATCGCGTAGCCATTCACCATCGCGATCACGGGCTTCGGAAGCGACCGGATCTGCTTCTGAACGTCGAGCACGTTGAGGCGCGGCACGCCGTCCGGGCCCACATAACCGCCGCGGCCCTTGAAATGCATATCGCCGCCCGAGCAGAAAGCCTTGTCGCCTTCGCCTGTCAGCACCACGACCGAAATATCCTCACGCTCGCGGCAGATCGTGAACGCCTCTCCCATCTGAGCGACCGTCACGGGCGAGAAGGCGTTACGCACTTCAGGGCGGTTAATCGTGATCTTAGCGATGCCTTCAAAGAGTTCGAACCGGATGTCGGAATATTCCTTGATCGGTTTCCAGGCAAAAGTCATCTTCAGTTCCTCAAAAAAATGTCATGCAAAAAATCGGAAGGGGAGGCTGAGCTCAGGTAAAAAATCAGCTCAGCACTCCCCTTTCCGCGCCGTCCGGGAAAATCCAGGCGGCGCGCTAGTGTTCCTCAGCGGTTTTCCGCCGCTTGATAACGTTCGTCACACGGGCAGTGGAAACGAGGTCTCCCGCTTCGTCAAAGAGATCCACGTTCCAGACATGCAGCCGGTACCCCGTGCGAAGCGCTGTCGCCCGGGCGGTCACAAGGCCTCCGACCGGCACTGCTTTCACGTGGTTCGCGCTCACATTGATGCCAAGCGGCATCGCGTCCTCTCCCGCGATACGGCGGGAGCCCGCGCCTGCCATCGTTTCCTCAAGCGCGAGCATCGTGCCGCCGGAGCAGTAGCCGTAAGGCTGCGCCACCGCTTCCGTCACCGTGAAGCGGGCCTCAACCTCTCCTGCCTTCACTTCAGGCAGGATCTCAAACCCAAGCGTCTTCTGAAGTCCCACGGCTGCCACGCTCAGAGCGCCTTTGTGAGTTCTTCAACAGCCGAGGCGGCATCCGCAACGAGACCGTAATCCGCCACGTCGAAAATCGGAGCCTCAGGATCCTTATTCACCGCGACGATGACTTTCGACCCCATCATGCCGGCGAGGTGCTGCAGAGCGCCCGAGATACCGAACGCGATGTAGAGATCCGGGGCCACGATCTTACCCGTCTGCCCCACCTGCCACTCGTTCGGGCAGAGACCGTTATCGACCACAACGCGGGTTGCTCCGATCGCGGCGCCGAGCTTATCGGCGAGCGCCTCAAGCGCCTTGAACCCGGCTTCACCGTCAAGACCCTGGCCGCCCGCCACCACGCGCTTCGCGGTGAGGAGGTCAGGACGGTCGCTCTTCATGATTTCAGCGGAACGGAACGTGTTCTTCGCGAACGCCTCAACCGGAGCGAGGTCTTCGACAGAGGCCGCGCCGTCATCCGCCGCGGCTTCAAAGGACGTCGTACGGACCGTGGCGACGACCGGAGCGCCGGAGGTCTTCACCGTGGTGATCACGCCGCCCGCGTAGATCGCGCGCTTGAAGGTCGAGGCGTCAATCACGTCCGAGATTTCAGTAAGCGGCGAGACGCCAAGCTTCGCCGCGACACGCGGCATCGCGGCGCGGTTCAGGAATCCGAGCGCGAAGAAGATGTGCGTGTAATTGGATGCGACCGCGAGCACCTGGGAGGCGAGCGTCTCGGGGGACAGGTGGTCAAGCGAGTCAGAATCCGCCGCGAGGACCCGGGCGACGCCATGCAGTTTGGCTGCGGCGTCAGAAGCCGCGCGGGCTCCCTTTCCGGCAATCAGCAGATCGACGTTTCCGTCGATACGGTTTGCCGCCGCGACGGCGGCACGGGTCGAAGAAGCGCGGAAGCTTCCCTCAGAAAAATCACTGACAACAAGAATCGACATTTCTATTCAATAGTTCCGAATGGGGTTAGAGGACCTTCGCTTCGTTGCGGAGCTTGTCAACGAGTTCCGCGACGCTGGAAACCTTGACGCCGGCCTTGCGGGCGGCGGGGGCTTCATACGCGGTGACCGCGAGCTTCGGCGCGGTATCGGTGCCAAGGGACGCGGCTTCAATCGTTTCGACAGGCTTCTTTCTCGCCTTCATCATGCTCGGCAGCGTGACGTAGCGGGGCTCAGCGAGCCGGAGATCCGCCGCGAACGCGGCCGGAAGCGTGAGAGCGCGGACTTCCGTGCCGTCACCCGTCTGGGAGCTCACGACAAGCGCGCCGTCTTCGATCGCGATCTTATCGGCGTTCGGTCCGAACGGCAGATCAAGGAGCGCAGTCGTCATCGCGCCGGTCTGCTCGGCGTCATCATCAATCGCCTGCTTGCCAAACGCGATCACATCCGGATTCTCTTTCCCGATCACGGCTGCGAGAATGCGGGCCACGGCGAGCGGCCCAAGCGCCTCGTCCGTCTTCACATGAATGCCGCGGTCAGCGCCCATCGCGAGCGCGACGCGGAGCGTATCAACCGCCTTCGCGTCACCGATCGTCACGGCAACCACTTCGTCCGCCTTGCCGGCTTCCTTCAGCTGCACGGACGCCTCAACCGCGATTTCATCAAAGGGGTTCATCGAACGCTTGACCATGGGCTTCTTATCAATATCAAGCCCGCTGCCGTCAGGCAGAGCGTGGACCTTCACGTTGTAGTCAACAACTCGCTTTACTGCGACCAGCACCTTCATTATGAAAAAACTCCTTGCGCTTTCAGGGCGCTTCGGGGAGTTCCGCGCGAAGCGCCTTCTGTTTAAGAGATGGCAGGAATTATAAAGGGACAGAAATCCGGGATCCGGATTAAAAAATGCGACTTTCGGCGTAGAGCCATCCGTAACCGGGAGTCCCAAATATCGGGGTTCGCTGCCCACAGAGCCCGTTTAATCTGTCAGAATAAAAAGATGTTGCCGTGATCCGGATGTGAGCGCTGATCCCGCGCTCTTTCCCGGCTATCCGCGGCCCCGCCCGCTGTTCGTTCCTCCCGGAAGTCCTGCTGAGTGTGTGTTTGCCTCCTTCCGGATGCTGGTTCAAACCGCCGGCCGTGTCAGATTCGTGTTTTTCTCTTTTTGTTATCCAAGTAATCTCTTGAGGAGATATCCATGCTTTCTGATATTGAAATCGCGCATTCCGTCAAACTGAAACCGATTGAGCAGCTCGCGCACGAAATCGGTCTGACTGATGCCGAATTCGAACCCTACGGCCGTGACAAGGCGAAGGTTCATCTGAACCCGGAGCGTAAGCCCCACGGGAAACTGATCCTCGTGACGGCGACGTCCGGCATGCCGGCCGGCTCCGGAAAGACCACGACTTCGATCGCCCTCGCCCAGGGCCTCCGCAAGATCGGGAAGAACTCCTGCCTCGCGCTCCGCGAACCGTCTCTCGGCCCGTGCTTCGGCATGAAGGGCGGCGCGGCCGGCGGCGGCTACTCTCAGGTTCTCCCGATGGAGTCGATCAACCTCCACTTCACGGGCGACTTCCACGCGATCACGTCCGCGAACAACCTCCTCGCCGCGGTCCTCGATAACTGCCGCTACCGCGACCAGCTGAACATCAAGGAAATCACCTGGAAGCGCGTGCTCGACATGAATGACCGTCACCTCCGCTTCATCGTGACGGGTCTCGGCGGCTCCGCGAACGGCATTCCGGCGGAAACCGGTTTCGATATCACGGTGGCCTCCGAACTGATGGCCGTGCTCTGCCTCGCGAAGAACGAGGACGACCTCCGCGCCCGCATCAATAAGCTCGTCGTCGCGACGAAGAAAGACGGCACGCCGCTCACCTGCGGTGAAGTGGGCTGCACGGGCGCTCTGATGGCGCTGCTCCTTGAGGCGACGAAGCCGAACCTCGTTCAGACGATCGAAGGCGGCCCCGCCTTCATTCATGGCGGCCCGTTCGCGAACATCGCCCACGGCTGCAACTCGGTTGCCGCGACGGAAGCCGCTCTTACGGTCGGCGACTACGCGATCACGGAAGCAGGCTTCGGTTCTGAACTCGGCGCTGAGAAGTTCTTCGATATCAAGTGCCGCTCCGCTGACCTCCACCCGAGCGCCACGGTGCTCGTCACGAGCCTCCGCGCTCTCCACTGGCACGGCGGCGTGCCGCTTGCCGAGATCGGTGAAACGAATCCTGAAGCGCTGAAGAAGGGCCTTTGCAACCTCGATCACCACATCCGCAACATGCAGGCCTTCGGCCCGAACGTCGTCGTCGCCCTGAATCACTTCGCAAACGACGATGAGGCGGAAGTCGAAATCGTCCGCAGCCGCGTGAAGGAATTCGGCGCGCGGTTCGCGATTTCGGATGGTTTCGCAAAGGGCGGCGAAGGTGCCATGGATCTCGCGCGCGAAGTGGTCGCGGCCTGCGAAGGCGACCCGAAGCCGATCAACTTCGCCTACGAAGCTGACGCTCCGATTCTCGACAAGATCCAGTCGGTCGTCACCCGCTGCTACGGCGCGGATGGCTTTGATCTCTCCGAAAAGGCGAAGAAGGATCTGAAGCAGATTGAGGAGTGGGGCTTCGGCCGTCTCCCGGTCTGCATCGCGAAGACTCCGCTTTCTCTTACGCATGACGCGAAGCGCCTCGGCGCTCCGAAGGGGTTCCGCATCCCGGTTGAACGCCTGATCCTCAACGCGGGCGCTGGGTTCGTTGTCGTGACGACGGGCTCCATCCTCCGCATGCCGGGTCTCCCGAAGGCTCCGAACGCCTTCAAGATCGACGTGAAGAACGGTCAGATCACGGGCCTCTCCTAAGCGTCAGACAGTTGCTCTCCGCCCCGCCTTCAGAAGGCCGGGCGGACTGAAAACCCCATAAAAAGACGGACCGCAGCTTTTCGAACTGCGGTCCGTTTTTTTGTATCCGAAAACTTTTTTCTCAGCGGTCCTGATTCTTCAGCTTCTCATCCGGGTAAAGGAACGGTATCGCGGCCTTCGTGTAGATCACGAGCGAATAAAGCGTCAGGATCACGGCGATCCAGATAAGCCAGGAACCGATTTCCCCGATATTGATGGGCCCGAGCGGGTCGTACCAGAGGAGCAGCGGGATCGACACCATCTGGGCGATCGCCTTCACTTTTCCGTACCAGTTCACCTTGGTGTGGGAGGACGCGCCGATCTTCGCCATCCATTCGCGGAGCCCCGTCACCGCGATTTCGCGGCCGACAATGATGAGCGCGACCAGCATCCCGACGCGGTCGAGCGCGAGCAGCGCGATGATCGCCGCGCAGACGAGGAGCTTATCCGCGACTGAATCCAGGAACGCCCCCATCGGCGTCGTGAGATCGTATTTCCGGGCGATATAGCCATCGAGCGCGTCCGTGATCGCCGCCACGCAGAAAATCACGCACGCAATCACGTTCTGGGCATGCTGGCTGAGGAACGGAATATAGAAAACGCCGACTACGAAGGGAATGAGAGCGACACGGGTCCAGGTGAGCGCCATGGGCACGTTGAAGCGTTTTCTTTCCTTCGGGGCGGAAGCGGTGGGGGAATTTGAATCCATTGGTACGACAAGAGCCTTTGCGATAGAGCTGAATAACAACACGCGGGAACATTCTAGCGCTTTAAGGGCGCGAAACTTCTCCTTTTCACACGGATCGTCAGGCAGACGCCTCGCCGTGAAGGCTGAGATAGATCTTCTCGGCGAGTTTTTTCGAAATGCCGTCAACCGTTTCGATTTCCTCTACCGACGCGTTCTTCAGACCCTTCATGCCGCCGAAACGGGCGAGAAGCCTCGAGCGGCGCTTCGCGCCGATCCCTTCGATATCCTCGAGCTGGCTCCGGTTCCGGGTCTTCGCGCGGCGGGCCCGCATGCCGGTGATCGCGAAGCGGTGAGCTTCGTCACGCACCTCGGCGACGAGCATCAGCGCGGCCGAATGCTCTCCGAGCACGAGCGGCGCGCGGCCGCTGTCCTTCGGGAAGACTAGCGTCTCAAGGCCCACCTTGCGGCCTTCGCCCTTCGCGACGCCGACGATATGCGACGTATCAAGCCCCAGGTCCTCAAACACTTCGCGCGCCATCTCGACCTGACCGCGGCCGCCGTCAATCAGCACCACGGTCGGGAGCACCGCCTCTCCCCGGGACACGGGAAGGTAACGCCTTGTCACCACTTCCTTCATGGCCGCGTAGTCGTCCCCTGCCTTCACGTCATCGATATTGAATCGCCGGTATTCCGAGCTATCCATCTTGAAGTTCCGGAACACGACACAGGACGCAATCGTCGCTTCGCCTGACGTGTGGCTGATATCGAAGCACTCCATCCGGAAGTCCCGGAGGTCGCCGCTCTCAGGCATCATGCCGAGCGCGTCAGAAAGCTGCTTCAGGCGCGCGGTTTCGTTCTGCTCGATCGCGAGGCGGCTTTCGAGCGCAATGCGGGCATTCGCCTGCGCCATCTCGAGCCACCGCTTTCTCGGTCCCTGTGGATCATGGATCACCGGGACCCGGCGTCCAGCGATTTCGGTGAGGAGTGACGACATCTCTTCCGGATTCCTGGCGTCCGCCGTAATCACAAGCGTCGGCACAGGAAGGTTCTCGTAGTGGTGCGACACAAAGGCTTCAAGCACTTCGCCCGGATCCTCCGCCGCGGTGCCGCGTGCGAGTGTCGGGAAGAACGCCTGATCACCGAGATGCCGGCCTCCCCGCACCATCGCAAGATTCACGCAGGCAGCGCCCGACTTGATATAAACCGCGAGAATATCGGCATCCGTGTCGCCGCCTGTCGTTTCCACCGTCTGCCCCTCAAGGACCGTGGAAAGCGACGCGATCTTGTCCCGTGTCGCCGCGGCCGCCTCAAACCGCAGCTCAGACGCTTCCTTTGCCATCTGGCCCTGGAGCTCATTCAGGATTTCAGAACTGTTCCCTTCGAGGAACCGCTTCGCGCGCTTCACGTCGCGCGCGTAGTCTTCCGCTGAGATATTCCCGACGCAGGGCGCGGAGCAGCGCCCGATCTGCCCGAGAAGGCAGGGGCGCGACCGGTTCTGGAAGACACCCTCCTCGCAGGTTCTGAGAAGAAACACCTTCTGCAGGATCGAGATGGAATTCCGGACCGCGGCACTGTTCGGGAAGGGGCCGAAGAAGGAGCTCTTCTTATCGACGCCGCCGCGGTAAAAGCTGATCCTCGGGTATTCTTCATTCCCGATCTTCAGGTAGGGATAGGTTTTGTCATCCCGGAAAACGATGTTGTACTTCGGGTCGAGCGACTTGATGAGGTTATGCTCAAGGAGCAGCGCCTCGGCCTCTGACCGCGTCACTGTCGTCTGCAGCCGGTGAATCTGCGACACCATCAGCGCGATGCGGGGCGAGAGGTCGCTCTTCTGGAAGTAGCTTGAGACCCGGCGCTTCAGATCGCGCGCCTTTCCGACATACAGGCAGTTGTCATCCGCATCAAAATAGCGGTACACGCCGGGAAGCGGCGGCAGATTCTTCAGGATCGCCTGATAATCAAAATCGGCTGGAGGGATTCCCTTTGGCATGACATATTTAACCTGATCGAAGGCAGCGGAAGCGGCCGGGAAGCGTTGCGCTTCACCCTGCTCCGCGGCCGGCAAGAAACTTAAGAGACAACCGGACGGTAACGAATGATAGAGGCTGCAGGAAAAACGATTGAGCCCCGGGTGACGTGCGACATATTCTGCCACGTGATCGATAACTTCGGAGATGCCGGAGTCTGCTGGCGGCTCGCCCGCGGACTCTCGGAAGAGGAAGGGTTCCAGGTGACCCTTTATATCGACGACGCGGTGACGCTTTCCAAAATCTCATCCGGCGTCCCGCCAGAGCTCCCAGCATCCGGCGCTTCATCGTCCGGCATCCTCGTCCGACGCTGGGAAGACTCGGAAACCGCGGTGCCCTCTGACGTCGTGATTGAAACCTTCGGCTGCCGGCTTCCTGACAGTTTTGAAGAAGCGATCGCGCGGGAAACACTCCGCGGGCACAAAGTCGCGTGGCTGAATCTCGAATACCTCTCCGCCGAAGACTGGGTGGAAGAGTGTCACGGTCTCCCCTCACCTCACCCGAGGCTCCCCGTCACGAAGACCTTCCTCTTCCCGGGATTCACCCGCCGCACGGGGGGCGTGATGATTGAGCACGGACTGCTAGACGCCCGGGACCGGTTTTCCGCCTCTGACCGGCATTCGCTTCTTGAAACTCTCGGCGCGAAGAAGCCCGACGCCCCGTTTAATCTCTTCTTTTTCTCGTACCCCACGGCGCCGATCGGGCAGCTCGCCGAAGCGCTTGCGTCCGACCCCCGCCCCGTGCAGGTGATCGCGGCGCCAGGCCGCGCGGGAGAGATGCTGGGAGAGGCGCTAAGCCGGCTCAGCGCTCCGCAGATCACCTTTTCTCCCGTCCCCGCGGTTCCGCAGGAGTCGTTCGACCGGGTGCTCTGGGCATGCGACGCGCTGATTATCCGGGGCGAAGATTCGTTTGTCCGGGCGCAGCTCGCGGGGAAACCTTTCCTCTGGACGATCTACCCGCAGGATGAGGACACGCATATCGTGAAACTGAACGCGTTCCTCGACCGGATGGCGGTGGAGTATGGGGAAGACGCGGCCCGCGTCTGGCGGGAAACGAGTCTCGGATGGAATCAGGCGTCGCTCACTCCGGGTCTCTGGTCCCGGTTCCGGGATCTCACGCCCGAACTCACGCACGGCAGCCTGCTCTGGTCCCGCCATCTCGCATCTCTGGGATCCCTCACCCGTGCGGTCGCAACGGCTGCCAAAAAAGGACTAAAATAGTTAGCTTGAAATTCTTTCATGCCGGGCTTTCGTTTGCCGATCTCGATGCAACCCTTATGTGCCAGGCATTATTAAAGGTAAAAGTACATCTATGAAAACCGCACAGGAACTCCGCGCCGGCAACGTCTTCATGGTCGGTAAAGAACCGATGGTCGTTGTTAAGGCTGTCTATTCCAAGGGTGGCCGTGGCGCCTCTACCGTCAAGATGAAGATGCGCAATCTTCTCACTGGCGCCAACACGGAAACCGTGTACCGCGCTGACGACAAGTTCGAAGACCTCGTTCTCGAGCGCAAGGAAGTGACCTACTCCTACTACGCTGATCCGTCCTACGTCTGGATGGACGCTGACTACAACCAGTACGAAGTCGGCGAGGATGCCATGGAAGAAGCGAAGAAGTATCTCCAGGAAGAAATGCCTGGCGAACTCACCTTCTACAACGGCCAGCCGATCTCCGTCGAACTCCCGACGAAGCTCGTCCGTGAAATCGGTTACACCGAGCCCGCCGTCAAGGGTGACACCTCCGGCAAGGTGATGAAGCCCGCCAAGCTGAAGGACACCGGCTACGAACTGCAGGTTCCCGCCTTCATCAACGTCGGCGACAAGATTGAAATCGACACCCGTACGGGTGAGTACAGCAACCGCGTGAAGTAATTCCGCGCCGGGCCGGAGAGACTCCGGCACCGATTTGCTGCACAGGGCCTGAAGTTCCGCTTCAGGCCCTTTTCTTAATCTCAGGACATTTTTCGCGATGTCGCTCAAGAAACAACTGAAGAAGCTTGGCTATAAGAGCCGCGCGCTGCAGATCAAACTCACGGAAGCGGTAACGGATCCGCTCCGGAAGCGAAACGCGGCAGACCTTGGCATTTTCCGCCCGCTTCCGATTCCGGATCCGATGACGGTGTCTCTCACCGAGGCGCTCATGAACCGGCACACTGACCGGCAGTTCGCCGAGCAGACGATTTCCGATCAGATGCTCTCGAACCTCCTCTGGGCGACAGACGGCATCAACCGGAAGGACGGCCGCCGCACGACACCCTCTCCCTTCAACTGGCAGGGGATTGAGATCTATGTCGTGAAATCAAACGGCGTCTGGCTCTGGGAACCGGAGCGGACGAGTCTCCGCTTCATCAAGGGAGGCGATCTCAGAACCGCCGTCGCCCCGGTGGATCCGCTCGTCTCCCGCGCTCCGGTGCACCTCGTCTATGTCGCGAATCTCGAGAGCACAACGATCCGCGCGACCGAGTCCGCAAGTGAATTCCTCGCCTTTATCCGAAGCGACCGCTTCAAGCGGATCGGCACCTGGACCCAGTCCTCGGTCCGGAATGCCGTGATGATCGATGTCGGCGCTAAAGTGCAGGCCTGTTACCTCGCCTGCGCCGCGATGGGGCTTGGCACCGTCTGCCGCATTACGCTTGACCGAGGCGCGGCGCGCGAGGCGCTCTCGCTTAAACCCCGCCAGATCGTGATCGCGTCGCAGTCTGTCGGACACACGCTCTAAGCACACTTTTCTCCGGAATACACATCCGGCGAAATCCAGACAGCGAAAAGCCGCAGGCGTGAAACCTGCGGCTTTTTGTCTTACGCGGTCCGCGTCAGATCATCAGATCTTCGCGAGACGCTCCAGCGCTTCAACGGTGTCTGCGGGAGAACCGAACGCGGTCATACGGACATAGCCTTCACCGGCAGCGCCGAAACCGACACCCGGCGTGCAGACCACGGCGGCGTTCTCGAGCACCTTATGGAAGAAGCCCCAGGAGTCCGTGCCTTCCGGCGTCGCGACCCAGAGGTACGGGGCGTTCTTCCCGCCGATCACTTCAAGACCCATGCGGGTGAGGCCTTCATGCATCACCGCGGCGTTCTTCTGATAGATCCCGATCGTCTGGCGGATTTCCTGCTTGCCTTCTTCGGAATACACCGCTTCGGCGGCGCGCTGCACGATATAGGGGCAGCCGTTGTACTTCGTACCGTTTCTGCGGCTCCAGAGGGGCTTCAGAGCGACCTGGCCGCCCTTGCCGTCCGAGATCTTCAGTTCTTCCGGCACCACCACGTAGGCGCAGCGGAGACCCGTGAAACCGGCGGTCTTCGAGAAGCTGCGGAATTCGATCGCCACCTCGCGGGCACCCTCAATTTCATAGATGCTGTGCGGGACGCCGGGTTCCGTAATGTAGGCTTCGTAGGCGGAGTCGTACAGAATCACGCTGCCTTCGCGGCGGGCATAGTCGACCCAGGCCTTCAGCGCGTCACGCGTGAGCACCGTGCCTGTCGGGTTATTCGGGTAGCAGAGGTAGATCACATCCGGACGGACCTTCGGGAACTCCGGCACAAAACCGTTCGCCTTCGTGCAGGGCAGGTAAACGATGTTCGACCACTTGCCGTTCACGTAGTCACCGGCGCGGCCGGCGATGACGTTCGAGTCCACGTAAACCGGGTACACCGGATCCGTCACGGCAATCACGGCGTCGTTCGAGAAGAGCTCCTGGATGCTGCCGACATCCGACTTCGCGCCGTCGCTCACAAAGATTTCAGACGCGTCCACCTTGATGCCGCGGTCCTGATAGTCATTCTTCGCGATCGCTTCGCGAAGGAACGCGTAGCCCTGCTCGGGGCCGTAACCGCGAAAGGTCGCCGCATTCCCCATCTCGTCCACGGCAGAGTGCAGCGCGCGGATCACCGCGGGGGCGAGAGGCTGCGTCACGTCACCGATACCCAGGCTGATCACGCGCTTCTCGGGAGCCGTCTTCTTGAAGGCCGCGACCTGATGAGCGATTTCCTGGAAGAGATAGACGCCAGGGAACTTGAGAAAATTGCCGTTAACAGTTGTCATGATGTTTCTTTATCAGTTTTTTTGAGCCCGGAGCAGCGCCTTCGGTATTGAAGACCGTGCTCAGACGAGCAGGGGATAAAAGTTTTTCTGGTGAATTTCGAGTTTAACGGAATTGAGGTGCCTTGAAGCGCCAAACGGGACCCGAAATACGGGAAGTTTCCGCAATATCCTCCGCCATATCTCGTGCCCTGCGGGATAACGGCCTGAAAACTCCCGCTGTTCTATAATTTACTTACTAATCAATCAGTAAAAAAGCCCTTCCGTCCGAATAGGACACGAAAGGGCTTAACGCATAGCCATAAGCATAACAGGGGAGCAGACATGCCGGGATCCAGAAATCGGGACGACTTCATCGCAGCCGCAAAGAGCCTCTTCGCCTCACGGGGGGTTGATGGCGTCACGATGCGAAACATCGCGGACGCTCTCGGACTCACACAGGCCGCGCTCTATTACCACTTCACGAGTAAGGATGAGCTGTATCTCGCGGTGCTGGAGCGCACGGCGGAAGGCACGATCGCGAACCTCAAAGCCGCGGTGAAATCGCACCGGAAGCCTGTGGAACGGCTCCGAGCCCTCCTCACTGAACTCTGCCGGGCGCTCTACGAGGATCAGGACCGAGGCCGCCTCCTTCTCCGGTCGCTGATCGACGAGGATAAGGAGCGGGGCAAGGTGCTCGGGGAAGGGGTGTTCGGCGAAGGCTTCAGGCTCTTCCAATCCGAAGCCGCGAAGATCTGGCCTGAGCTTGACTCAGGCGAAATCACGCTTTCCCTCATCGCTTCCTGCTCTTACGCCTATACGCTTTCCGATATGCGGCTTCACCTTCCGGGGATCGCGAAGGAAACGCCCTCCCCTGTGGCCTACGCCGACCACCTCATCCGGGTGCTGAAGATTGGGGACGCGTCATGAAATCCGGTTTTCTCGCCGCGCTTCTCGCGATACCGCTCATCCTCTCCGGGTGCTCTGATCAGCCGGGGAGCCCCGCGGCGGACAGAAAGGCTGAGCCGCTCCAGGTGGAAACGATCCGCCCGGTGACAGAAACGAGCGCCCCGAGAGAATTTCCGGGGTCTGTTGCCGCCTCACGCCTCCTCCCCATGGCATCCCGCCTCCCCGCCTACATTCGGTCCGTTCCTCATCAGGAAGGGGATCTCGTGAAGCGGGGTGAAGTGATTGCGGTGCTCGATGACTCTGACGTCCGCTCGATCCGTGAGCAGGCCTACGCGGATGTGAAGGCCGCCTCGATCCGGCTCCGCGACGCGGAAACCGATGTACAGAAGTTTGAGGGGCTATACCGGGATGAAGCAGCGAGCGAAATCGAGCTCCGCAAAGTGAAGCTCCTCCGGGACCAGACGGCTGAAACGCTCCGCGCCGCGCGCGCCCGCCTTACGCAGGCGAACGAGCGCCTCGGTGACGCCGTGATCCGGGCTCCGGAATCGGCGCGCGTTCTCTCGATTCAGCTGCAGCCCGGAACGCTCGCGGTCCCGGGGCTTCCGATCGTGACACTCGAGTCGCTGGACGGCCAGGTGTTTGAGATTCATTTGCCAGCCGAGCTCCTCGGCTCCGTGAAACCGGGCGACCCCGCGGCTGTGACGCTGGATGGCCGGACGGCCCCCATCAAAGGCACCGTCACACAGGCCGTGCATTCCGCGGACCCCGTGACCCGCACTGGAGTGGTGAAAATCGCGCTCCCGAAGGGAGACCGGATTCTCACCGGGACGTTCGGCCGCGCCGCGATCGCCGGTAACGCGTCCGAAAAAGGCATCTTTATTCCGAAATCCGCGATCACGAACCGGGGAGGGCTGGATGGCTGCTTTGTGATCCGGGACGGACACGCGGAATTCCATTGGCTGAGGCTTGGCACCACGCTCCCTGACGGATCGCGTGAAGCCGATGCCGGGCTGAAGGGAGATGAGATTCTCATCAAATCCCCGCCTTCATCGCTTACGGACGGCGCACCGGTAAAAGCGATACCTGATCCTGCCGCCGCAGCCGGAGCCGCGCCGTGAGTAAGCCGCTGAATCTTCCCGGTCGCTTCGCGCGATGGTTCGTGGACTCAAAACTCACGATCCTCATCATCATCGCGTCACTTGCCGCCGGCATCATCGCCATGCTCACCACGCCCCGCGAAGAGAACCCGCAGATCTCGATGCCGGCCGCCGAAGTGATCATCACGCTCCCCGGCGCGAAGCCCGCCGAAATCGAGGACCTCATCGTGAAGCCCGCGGAACGCGTGATCAACCAGATCCCAGGGGTTGATCATGTGTTTTCAACCGCGATGGATTCGGCTGCCGTGATCAGCGTGCAGTACAAAGTGAATGAAAACAAGGAAGCGAGTCTCGTGAAGCTTTACGACCGCTTCCGGAGCGCGAGGAACGAATTCCCGAAAGAAGCATCAGACGCCCGGATCATCAGCGCGGACGCGGATGACGTGCCGATTCTCGCCGTAACACTCACGGGCGGCGGCTACGACGACTACGCGCTGCGGCGGATCGCCGAGCGGTTTGTGGAGGGGCTCACAAGCCTCAAGGATGTCTCCACGTCCTACGTTTACGACGGCCGGACGCGGGAGTTTGAGGTCACGATGGATCCGAAGAAACTCGCATCCTTCGGGATCCCGGCTGAAGCCGTGCGGCTCGCCCTCAAAACCACGAATATCGCGGCGCCGCTTGGCGCTGAAGCGGCGGCGGATACCGGCCGCACGCTTCGCTACGACGGCTTTGTGACATCCGCAGCCGACCTGAAGCGTCTCGTGATCGCGTCTCCCGCAGGGCGGCCAGTGCTTCTGCAGGATGTGGCGGAAGTGACTGACGGGCCGTCATCCGAACGCACGGCCCTCAGCCGCTGGGCTCCGGGACCGGCTTCCAAACTCGCGAAGTCTGCCGCGGGCGAAGCCCCTTCTGTCACCTTCGTGGCGGCGAAGAAAAAGGGCACCAACGCCGTCGTGGCGACAGAAGCGATGCTCGGCCGCATCCACCGGATGCAGGAGCAGTTCCTTCCGAAAGATGTTCACCTCATCATCACGCGTAACGACGGCGCGAAGGCGAACGAAGCCGTGAACTCCGTGATCGGTCATATCGCGGTGTCGATTGCCGCGGTCTTCGCGATCACCTGGATATTCCTCGGGTTCCGCGCGGCCTGCATCACCGGGATCACGATCCCGCTCATTCTGTCGCTCACGCTCTTCATCAATGAGGCGGCAGGGCTCACGATCAACCGGGTGTCGCTCTTTGGGTTTGTGATCGCGCTCGGGCTCCTCGTCGATGACTCAATCGTGGTGATTGAGAATATCGACCGGCATTACGCGGCGGATCCCACCGCGGACCGCGCGACGCTCGCCGCCCGCGCGGTCTCTGAAATCGGCTACCCGACGATCCTCGCGACCTTCACCGTGATGCTGGTTTTCTACACGCTGATTCCGTCGCTCTCCGGGATGCCGAAGCAGTACTTCTTCCCGATCGGCTTCATGGTGCCGACCGCGGTGTTCAGTTCCCTCATCATCGCGTATTCCGTCGCCCCGTGGGCCGCGAAGCGGATCCTGAAGGTACCGGATCATAAGGAAGAACCAAGCCCGGACGGCCATCCGAAACTCGGAAAGCTCGGTCACTTCTACTATCGGACCGCCGGGTGGCTGGTCGGGAACCCGAAGCGAACCAAAATCTTCCTCGCGGCGCTCACGCTCCTTCTCATCCTCTCGTTCCTGATGCCCGCCTGGCAGTTCATCCGGCCGCAGGGGATCTCGGGACCGGTGTCCTTCTTTGGCGTTGAGACCGGGTTCCTCCCGAAGGACGACAAGAACACCTTTAACGTCTCGCTCAAACTCGCGGACGGCACACCGCTTGAAGTGACGGACCGCGCGGTGCGGGATACCGAAGCGATCGTGAAGCAGATTCCGGAGGTGACGGATGTCCTCTCCTGGTCCGGGATGCCCGGTGTCCCCGACTTCACCGCCATGTTCCGAGGCAGCACGCAGCCCGGAAGCAACATCGGCGCGGTGCGCGTGAATCTCGTCGATAAGGGCGAACGGCACCGGACGTCGATTGAAATCGCGGCGAAGCTCCGAAAGGACCTGAAGGAAGTCTCCGCCCGGTACCCGGAATCCACGATCCAGGTGGTGGAGGATCCGCCGGGACCCCCGATGCGGGCCACAGTGCTTGCCGAAATCTATGGGAACGACGGTGAGCAGCTCCGGGCCGCAAGCGAAAAGGTGAGAAACGCCTTCCGCTCCACGTACGACATGGTGGAGACGACGACCACGGAACCGACCGATATCCCTGAGGCGCGCTTCGAAGTGGATCAGGAGAAGGCGTCGCTTGCCGGTGTCTTCCCCGCGGAAGCCGCTCTCGCGCTTCGCCGCTATACGGCGGGGGAAACGGTGGGCTACGGACACGCGCCGGGCGAACGGACCGCGCAGCCCGTGATTCTCCGGGCGGACTATGGGAACAAGGTGGATCCGGCGGAGCTTGGCGGTCTCACCGTGAAGAATAAACTGGGGCTCGATGTACCGCTCTCCGAACTCGTCCGTGTGACGCACACCACGGCTCCCCGCCCGATTCTCAATAAAGACGGCACGCGGGTGGTGCTGGTTGGCGGTGAACTCGGGAACTCGGTTCCGGCCTACGCGGTGCTCGATCTCAACCATCGGCTTAACGGGATGCCGGTCGGGAACGGTGACCGTCTCGCGACCGGAAACCTCGGCCTCACGCCAGTCCGAGCCGACCTTTCCCGCGCCCCGGTACAGCTTCTCTGGGATGGCGAGATCCGGATGACGCTTGACTGCTACCACGATCTCTTTATCGCGCTCTCAGCCGCCGTCATGCTGATCTTCTTCATTCTCGTCGCGTACTACCGGTCGTTTATCCTGCCGGCCGCCGTGATGTCCGCGATTCCGGTCTGCTTTATCGGACTCTTCCCTGGGCACTGGCTCACGGGACAGATCTTCTCCGCCACATCGCTGATCGGCCTTGTGACACTGACAGGCGTCCTCGTCCGGAATTCGCTTCTTATCGCAGACTTTGTGACGGAATACATGCGGGAAGGGATTTCGGTGCGGGAAGCGGTGCTGCTCGCCGGCGCTGTCCGTCTCCGCCCGATTCTTCTCACGTCGCTCTCCATTATTTTCGGTTCCATCATCATGCTGATTGACCCGATTTTCGGCGGCCTTGGCTGCTCCTTCATCTTCGGAACGATCGCGTCCACGGTGTTCACGATGGCGCTCACTCCGGTGATGCTTTACTGGTACTACACGCGCTGGCCCTATAAGGAGGCGAAGGATGAAGAGTAAAAGAACCGTTTCACTCGTCCTCCCGCTCGCGGCGGCTGTCTTCGCGGCCCTCACGCCTGCCCCAGCAGCCGCGGAATCGATGTCTGCCGCTGCGGACGCCGCCGTTGCCGCGTCCCGCCCGCTTAAAGCCGCGGGAAGCCTCAGCGCCGCGGCGCGCGAGAATCTCGACGCCGCAAAGGCAGAACGGATGCCGTCTGTCACACTCTCCGCGAACCACTTCCGGTTTGAGAGCGGGCTCGGGATGAACGTGAACCTCTTTGGGTTCTCGGCGTCCGTCCCCGTGACCGAGAACCATACGACGGGGTACGCCGTATCCGCGGCCCTTCCGCTTTACACCGGAGGCCGGATCTCAAAGCTCATCGAAGCGGGAGAAGCCGCGGCAGACTCCGCGTCCTACTTCGAAAAGACGACAGAAAACGAAGTCCGCTATCAGGCGTCTCTCCACTATGTGGCGGTCGCAGAGGCGGAGGCGCTCCTGCGCGCCGCGGAGAAGCACGAAGCCGCGGTCGCAGCGCATAAGAAACAGACCGAGGCGCGGCTTAAAAAAGGGATGGCGGTGAAGAACGAACTCTATGCCGCCGAATCCGCGCTCGCCACGGCGCATGACGCGGTGATCGCAGCAAAGACCACCCTCTCCACCGCAGAAGCGTCCTATAACCGGCTTCTCGGGCGGGAGCTCGATGAACCTGTGACACTCGACCCGATTCCGGAGCCGCTCATCTCAGAAACGCTTCCGGAACTGACAGACGACGCTGTGCGCTCAAGCACAGAGCTCGCGTCGCTCTCAGAACAGGTCAAGGCGGCGGACGCCGCAGCCGGGGCCGCCCGGGCCCGCAATCTTCCGCAGGCCGCGCTTGTCGCAGGCTACGGGAAGCAGAACGGGCACTATCTCACGGAAAAACGGAGTTCCGGGTGGATTGCCGGTGTGGTGGTCTCCTGGACCATATTTGATGGCGGCATCGGGTCATCGCGCGCTGCGGCCAGCGAAAAGACCGCGGGAGCGCTCACCGATGCCCGGGCTGAGGCGGAGTCAGTCTTAAGACTTGACATGAGAACCGCGTGGCTCTCCTGGGAAGAAACCGAATCGCGGCTTAATGCCGCCAAATCCTCTCTCCTGTTCGCGGAAGAGAATCTCCGCGTGACCTCCGAACGCTATGGCGCGGGGCTCGCCCCGCACACCGAAGTGCTGGATGCCGAATCCATGCGGTCCGCCGCAGAAGCGCGGGTCATTCACGCGGCCTCAGAACGCGTCCGGGCGTGGCTTCGCATCAGGAAGCTCTCCCACTCGGTCTGAACGCCTCCTGAGGCCGTTTAAAGCCCGTTTCAACCTCCTTCCAAAAGCGCTACCTGCAGGTTTGATCTGCTCCCAAAATTTAGGATTCATTAAATAAAAATCCTATCTGAGGAAGATAGAATCTTTCGGACGAAAGGTGCCGCTCTTGTCTTGGTTCACCCGCAACTTGAGTACCTCCCGGTGAATGTCAAATGATCTTTCGCAAAAATTGTTCGTAAAAAGTAAGTTGCAGTGTTTGTTTAAGCAGCCCTGGACAAGCGCTTTTCCTCCAGCTGTCCATTCTCGGGGTTAAGCCATACCTTCCCGATCGGCGTGCAGTTCAGCACGGTATCGCCGATCCAGCACTCCGAGTGGTGTTTGCGCGCCTCCAGCATCGTCTTCTTGCGCCAGCGCAGCACTTCCGCGTCCTCGCCGCGGTAGCGCCGGAGGCTGCCAAGAGTCTTTTTGTCACGCAGAGCGCGGTTTCCCACGCTGTGGCCGAACTAGAGGCCTTTATACGGGCTACCGGCACTCACGGACGGCTAACCCTCACGACAGAAGGCCGCGCAGTGCTCGAGGCACCGGAATCGATTTTCTCAGCTATGGAGAAAGGCGAGAAAAATGTTCGGAGACTGCGGGCGCAGAAAACGAGGTTACTGCGAATCGGCTGCCCCTTTCTCATCCTGCAAACGATCCTCACGCCCAAGCTCGCCCACTTTCATCACCACCATTCCGAGGTAGAAGTGCGGCTCACGATTGAAAACTGGATGCAGCTGATGCTCGATCCGCTGCTCTCCGAACACGACATCGGGTGCTTCCGCTACAGCTTTTTCGCGAGCCGCAAGAACTTCGGGACTCTCGAGGGTCGGACGCTTTCGCTCGAGGATCTGAGCAGGCTACCTATGGTCATCCTCAGGTCCGGAAACAACACGAGCGACTGCCTAGGTATTCGCCACTGTGGGACTGCGACTGCGGGTAAGCGTCAAGACAGACACCCTGTCCTTCACCGAGGAGTATACCCGGGCGGGCTTCGGGGCGGGGGGGCTTATCCCCGAGCCGCCCCTGCCCTCGGGACGCTATACCATGCTCTACCGAAACGAAGTCAAGTTGCCGCAGACGGCCAAAAACTTCCTCGGGGCGTTCAGAACTGAGCCGCCCCCCATCCTAAAAGTTGCGTCGCTTCGACCTTCCCCTGCGAGGGCCTGCCGCCCAGCCCCCGCGCCTTTTTCAGAACCCGCTTAAGGCTAGGGCTCAGAAGTGATAATCCAGCCCCAAGAAAACCTGCGTGGCCTCCAAGACATAGCCGCCCCTTCCTTGGGCAAGTTTTTCAGCCTTGCCCGAGGTGAAGGACTGGGTGGCCGCAACGTAGCCGATCACCTTCTTACTGAACCAGTACTCCCATGCCGCCGCGAGCACGGTGCGATCGAAGTCGACGTCATGGTCGCGCGCGAGCTTGCCGGTAAAGTACTGGGCATCCGCGATGAACTTGTTCTTGCCTATCGTATATGTCGCGCCCAGTAGGAAACTCTCGCCGTTGAAGCCTCCGTCCTCAATGCGACCCTTCACGCCGTCGAGCTTACTCGCCGAGAGCTTGCCGCCGGTCGAGAAATTCGACTGATAGCCCGCGCCTGCAAAAAGCTTGAGGGCCGGAGTGACCGCCCACCAGCCGCCCAGCTGATACATGCGCGCGTCAGGCTTGCGGCTATTCGCCGCGTGCTTGGAGTCCACGTTGGCAAAGGTGAGAGAAAGGTACAGATCCTTCGACTGGTAGTTTCCTGCCAGGGCGAACGTGTGGTTCTTGTCGTTCCACTCGACAGAGTCGTTATCGGTATCACCCAATGAGTAGGAGGCCCCAAAGCGGAACCCGCCTAGGGAAGGGGAGCGATAGTGCAGACCATTGCTCACGCGCGAGGAATTCGCAAAGGTCGACCCGATAGAGGCGTTGCCGTAGGAAGTGCCAAACGGATCATAGCGCAGCAGACCCATCGAGTAAGGCGCCACGGTGGACTGCACGGTGCCCGCGCGGCCCGCACCCAGCTCTCCGTAGGGACCATCTACGGCGAGAATAGAGCGGCGGTCAAACAGCTTGCCGCTAGTTGTGTTCGCACCGGTATCAATGTAGTAGCCCGCTTCGAGGTAACCCTTTACCTTCCAGCCATTTCCAAGGTCCTCGGTCATGTTGAAGCCCCAGCGTGGGGTCGAACGGCCGTTTCTCATTTCAAGGGTGTCGTCCCCCCCCTTAACATGGGTGTAGACCAAACCCGTGTCGGCCCGACCGTACATCTCGACCTTCGCCGCGGCCCGAGCCGCCTGAGGAATCGTCAGGGCAGCCGCCATGACGGCGCTGAGCAGCGCCACAGTCAGTTTCGATAGTTTCATTTGCTCTCCTTTTCTTGTCTTCGATTTGAGTGAAAATAGCCGCCGTCATGCCGTTAGAGGCCATGGCGGCTCTGCTCCTTCCGCAGCCCTGCCTCGGGCGGCGCATACTGCCTGAAAGCTTCAAGAGATCCAGCGAGTCCCTTCATCGCGGTCTGCCAGAACTGAGGATCCGAGCAGTCCGCTCCGAAATGGGCGAGCACCAGCTGATCGACCGTCATTCGCCCGGTGTCGCGCAGCATCCGGACATAGAATGGATAGAAGTCCGCCCCCATATCCCGCCACTTCTGAAGCAGGATTTGAGAAAGCAGAAAGCCCACAGTGTAGGGGTAGTTGTAGATCAGCTGATCAGTCTTGTAGTAATGCAGCTTATAGGCCCAGAGACTCACGTCGGGCAGTGCACTCTCTCCGTACCACTGATGCCAGGCGCGGGTCATGAGCTCCCGGCACCGCTCGGCACTCACCTTGCCCGAGATCCGCTCGCGCAGGAACTCGAGCTCGAAGCTATACCGGACGGGCACGTTCATCATGAAGTTAGCCCAGCTCTTTAGATCCTGCCAGAGCATCGCAAACTGACCGGCGCGGTCAGAGCGCCGGTACAGATAATCGCGCACCACAGCCTCGTCGAAAGTGCTCGCCATTTCCGTGAGCGTCATAGGAAACTCCGTCTGCACCGCGGGCAAATCCCGCATGATCCAGTAGTGAAAGGCATGCCCCATCTCGTGAGACTGCTGGATGACAGAGGCGAGGCTGCCCTGATAGGTTGAGAAAATCCGGGGCATCCGGAACTCTTCGAAGCGCGAGTAGAAGGCTCCCCCAATCTTGCGATTCGAGGGCTTTGCATCGATCCAGCGCTTCTCGCGCATCATCCGAAAGAACGCTTCGATCTCGGGACTCACAGCGCGCAGCGCCCCGCACACCGTCTCAAAGCCATCCGAATAGGAAATCGGAGGGGGAACCGCGTGAGGAGCGACCTGCGGCGCAGGGGCCATCAGATCCCAGAACGGCAGCACCTTGCGCCCCAGCCACGGCGCGCGTAGCGTAACGCAGGCGCGCACGTCGTCGAGCCGAGCGCGGATCGCACTGAACATCGCCTCCAGACCTTCCTGGGAAAGCCGGTTCTGGTGCAGTGAAACTTCGAGCGCGGAGACTCCCGCGCGGCCGAAATACTCGAGCCGAAAGCCGTGCAGCGCGGCGAGCAACTTCGCGTAGGCATCTCCCCGCACCTTGTAGTGCTGCTCAATCCCCCGGCCCGTCGTCTCGCGCAGGACCGGATCCGGATCGCCCTTGAGAATCGCCACCATGCGGGCCGCTCGAACCGTCACCGGCGTGCCATCGCTGCGGCGGGCCTCGATCGCCACTTCCTTCTGCAGGCGCTTGAACTCAGCTCCGAGGGGCTTGAACTCTGCAGCCTCGCGCTGCGCCTCCTCCTCGCAAAGGTTGGCGGGCAGCCGGCGCTTCCAGTGCAGCGCGCGCTGGTCCATTTCAAAACGCCAGTGCGCAAGCGGCACGCGCTGCCAGAGCGGGTCTCCACGATCCAGAGCATCGATCGCCTGGAAAAGCCCCGCCGAGGCGGCGTCAAGCCTCGCTTCAGCCCGAGCAATCGCTGCATTTTCCGGATCAATTCTCGCATCGGTCGAGTCTTTCGCCCCTAGGCACTTCACGAAGGCCCGAAGCGAAGACAGTCTCATGAGGGCTTCCTCATAAAGGCCGAGCTCGGAGAGCAGCTCCTCTTTCTTCGGCCTGGCCGCGCCTTCAAGCGCCACGGTGAGTTCAGCAACCCGTGCGGCGGAAACGCGCCAGCGCTCCGAGCCGATGTCACCGTAGGCATCCTGCATCTGCCACTCAGGCGCCTGCAACGTGTTTTCTTCCCTTGCTTCTGTCATTTCTCGCGCCCTCTCCGGATCAAAGCGTGAACAGGAAAACGATGATCTGATGCGCGATCAGCCCCACGATGCAGGGGACGGAGGCACGCTTGACAAGTTCAAGCGGATTCATCTTAAGCATCGCGGCGATGGCCACCACTACACCGGCGACCGGAGACAGAGGCCTGGCAATGGTCGAAGCCTGATGCATCGGCAGCACTAGCGCCACAGGATTGACCCCCATGTCCTTTGCGATCTTCGGCACCATCTCGACGATCGGATAGAAGGAAGCGCCGTTGCTGCCCGCAATGATCGCTACAGCGGTGGTGATGAGGACAAAGAGGATGGACATGCCCAATACGCCAAAGCCTGCGGTGTTGGCAAGCCCCACAATCGCGTCGAGCATGCCGAGGGACTTGAAGCCCTGGGCGAATACGCCGGCCGCAATCACGAGCGAGACGACGCCCGACATGGAGCGGCCCATCGCCTGCAGGAACACTTTGCAGCCCGCGCTGATCTTGTCAAAGCTGAATTTCCAGCGGAAGGTCTCGATCACCATGCCGATGATCACGCACAGGAACATGAGCGTGATGATGTCGAGCTTGATACTGCTCACGACATAGGGCGAAAACACCACCACGAGGATCATAGGCAGGAACGGAAGAATCGCGTAGAACTTCGGAGCGTCGACCATCGGCTTCTTGATCGCCTCATCAAACACGAGCGCCTCCCCCTTGTGCTCGGCACAGTTCCAGTCCTCCCTGCGATCCAGGTAGCTCTGCCAAAAAAAGTGCGCCACCGCCATGATGGCGATCACCGGCAGCCCTGCTGGAATCTTGTAGAAAAAGACATAGTCGAGGATCGTCAGCGAACAGGCCTTGGACGCCGCGGCGGTCGAGCCCCCAATCAGCACGAGGGAAACGGCCCCGGAGGTCACGAAAATGGCACCGATCGCTTTTTTGTTCAGGCCGATCGCCACAAGGGCCGGTCCCATGAGCGCCATGCACAGCACCCCTAGGCCGACGGCCGACGTGATCACCATGGAAACGGCCTTGCCCAGCAGGAAGCCCACCACAAGGACCATGTACGGGTTCCTGAAAAGGGAAAGTGGCTTGATCGCAATCCGCACGAATGCGTCATTCGCACCAATATGGGTCATGTAGGAAGCGAAACCCACCATCGCCATAATGAGCAGGCCCAGGCTCGAGAGCCTATTGGAGAACATGTAGCGGATGAACTCCACGACATTGAAGATGTCGCTGCCAGTCGGAACCGCGCCTTTCTTGGGCAGGAAAGTTCCTATGTCAAAGACCGCGGCGCACAGCAACATGAACGCGCCGCTCGCAAACAGCACGAGCGGGGCATACTTGCCCCTCAGGATGGCCCAACCCACGACAACCAGAGTGGCACAGCCGATTGCAATGCCCAACATGATTATCTCCTTAAAAAAATAGACAAAGTCCATTTTGGGGAGTCTGACGGCTGCAGTAAAGATGAAAACGGGTTTATTTAAGGTTTTATGGGATAAACTCTTAAGTATTTTCACCTATTTATGAGAAAATAACGATGAGCCGATCAGGAAAAACGGCCATAATTCGGATTGAATATTAGTATTAACCTTAATGATATAAGTAATAACTCTTAGTTAAGCGCATTCCCTAATTCCTCAGCCGGCTTTCAGTGGGAGAATTTTTCGAAACGGCAGGTTCAGGTCTTCAGATAGAAACTCTTCGGTGGCAGTCATAGAATGGACGGAAAATACGCAGAGCCGCTCCCCTGTTGGGACAAAGATGGGATTTTTGATGTGTCCGGAGGAGAATTCCAGTCGGGGAAGGAGAGGCTCGCAGCGCTGTGTGCGATGGCCGACGCGCTTTCCGGTCTTAGGGCGGGCGGCCCCACGCTCGAGGAGCTTGCGCGCGTGGTCGATGAGGCCCGGGAGCTAGTCTGGACGCTGCTCACAGCCACGCGCGGAGCGCTGAGCCTCCTCCTCCTCGGACGTGCGTGCGTCAGCCGAGCGCCACGAGCTACTGCGCCTTTCGGAACGGGTTGAACGGGCCGCCTCGCTATGCCGGGACAAGCTGAGGTTGCTGCCAGCCAGCTCCGCCGAACTGGCGAAACCCGAAATCCGAGCTCAGCTCAATGCCTTTGCCCTTCCCGATCCGTTCTACGCTGAGCGCAACACGCTTCGAGGCCGGGTCTACGAACCTCTGTCGGCACTCCACCGCCAGCTGTGCAACCGCATGATCCTGAAACTTGACTCGGAGACGTCAGGCGAGGTCCCAAGACGCTTTAGCTTCTCCCAGGCCCTTTCGATTCTCAAAAACTCAAATGACCCGAGGCTGCGCAAGGCAATCTTCTGCTCGATGAACGCTTGGATCGCAGAGCGCGGAGAGCTTTTCGCCGACCTGCAGAGCGCGGTCGAAGGTTGCCGCAAGGAAGCGGCCGCCCAGTCCGGACTCTCAAACTTCGGCTACATGTTCCGCACCGAGCACATCACCCCCGAGACGTATTCGGCGCTGTTTTCTGCTATCCGTGGAGCACTGCCGAAGCTGCGCCGCACGGTCTCACTGCGCGCCCCGGTGTTCGGACAACCTCGACTGCATACGAGTCTACTCTTTGCCCCGCCTCCGCCCGGCTACTTAGGAAAGGCCTTCGCGCGCGGAGCCAATAGCATCATGACTCTGCCAGGGCTGCTACGCGCAATCCGCTCGGCCCTCACACCTATCATCCCCTTTTTCGACCAGTTCGTCTCCGACGAGCTCGAGCATCACTGGATCGAAACCCGCCGCTTTTCAAACCGCGCAGGCGGCGGGTGGTGCGACAACCTGCCCACGCTGGGGGCGGTCGCAGTCTTCACCGATGTCTCTCCGGGCATGCCCTCGGCTTTCTGGCTGTCGCACCTACTCGGCGTAGCAGGGCTCCATCGGCTGCTGATGAGGGCTCCCATGTCGCTACGGTGCGTTCCTCTCACGGTCGTGGAAACCGCAGGAATGCTGGTAGTCACGGCGCTCGAAAAACACTTCTACAGCCACTTCAACGGCGGCTCCTCGGAACGCGCAGCGCTCTGGTTTTCGATGATGACGCTCACCAACGAGCTAATCACTCTGCCCTTCCGGCACGAACTCGCCAAGCGCATCCAGGCCGAACTTGGAAAGCGTAAGCTCGCTGCGAGAGACTTCAACCGCCTCACCGAGGAGATTTGGAAGGCATTCTTTGCAGACACTACACAGAACTTTGATGAATATATCTGGGCCTACAAGCGCCATTTTTATATGATGAGGCCCTTCTACGACTTCCAGTACACTTTCGGCTTTCTCGTTTCCCGGCAGCTTCTGGCGCAGCTTGCTGAATCTGGCGACGGAACTCTCTATGAGCACTTTTTTCTCGCGCTCGCGCATCAGCCCTGGGAGGAAGTCTGTAGCCAGTACCTGCAGAAAGATATCCGTAGCCCCTCCTTCTGGGAGGAAGCCATCGTCCTCGCTACCGAGCCCCTAAGACGGCTCGAGGCCTCTCCCAGACTCCTCGCCTACTTCCAGAACCAGCTCTGAGGGACCACTCCGAACAAATTCCCGCAGAGGCCTTAAGATGATACTTCTGCACCCGCCCGTCGCCTCCCCATGCTGAGAAAAATTCCCCTGGAGTTTCTTCTGCCTGTCTCATCCTGCGCTCCTTTCATCGATGACTTCACCATCGTGGTCACCAGCCTCTACCTATTCGATCTGCAGTAGGGCCTGGATGATTATTCCTGGGCGACGACTGCCCCACCGCACAGCCCTTCCCTGCTGAGCAGCTGACCACGAAGCAGCAGAGCCAGGAGCTGACCGGCATGATGATGGTTTGGTACACGGAGTCGCTCGCTACCGTGATCACAGATGTTCTTCTTCTCATGGAGCACTCCTGCTACCTCCTGATGCCCGTCACCTCTTTCCTACGCCTGCGGCAAGCGAAAAAACCGCGGGAGCGCTTACCGATGCCCGGGCGGAGGCTGAGTCTGTTCTCCGCCTTGACATGAGAACCGCGTGGCTCACCTGGGAAGAAACAGAGTCGCGGCTCAGCGCTGCCAAATCCTCTCTCCGGTTCGCGGAAGAGAATCTCCGCGTAACTTCGGAACGCTATGACGCGGGACTTGCCCCGCACACCGAGGTGCTTGACGCCGAATCCTTGCGGTCCGCAGCTGAAGCGAGAGTTGTCCACGCGGCTTCAGAACGCATCCGCGCATGGCTCCGTCCGCATCAGGAAAAAAATCACCCACTCGGTCTGAACGCGCTCTGAGCCATTTAAAGCCTGTTTCAACTATCTCGCAAAAGCGCCGGAGTTTCCCCAGCGCTTTTTTCTGCCTCCGACACTGGAAAAAAACAACAGATCGACTTTTTCCCTGGCAAAAGTCAGCCGTGACAGAAAAACGAAAAAAATCCCTATCAGAGCGTTCAGCCTTGACAAGGCACCGTGTTTTCTTCCAGATAGCAAAAAAGCCAGAAAATCATCAAATCTTCTGGCCTTTCCCACGTTTCCGTGTAGTATTTTAGTTGGCGGGGGTGGTAGGACTCGAACCTACGGATATCGGATTCAGAATCCGATGCCTTAACCAACTTGGCGACACCCCTGTCTTTTTAAGCACCGGTCGCTCACGCTTCCGACACTCCCTAACCGGCATTCCTTGCGGAACACTCAGTTAAAACTGGTGCGGTCGATGAGAGTCGAACTCATATGGATTTCTCCGCCACCCCCTCAAAGTGGTGCGTCTACCAATTTCGCCACGACCGCATTAGATTGTTAATACGTTTTGCGCTGTTTTGTTTTGCGCGTCACGTAGGATTGTTATTTTACCTAGGAATTTCGTTTTGGGAAGGGGTGGTAGGGTTATTCCTAGTATCAGCCGTATTGGAGGCAGCCGGAGCCGGGGCAGCAGCGCCCGAAGCCGCCGGAGCGGACGGGGCAGCAGCGGGGGCAGACGGAGCCGCGGCCGGAGCAGACACGTCAGCCGGAACGGAGGACAGCGTGCCGAGCACGCCGCCGTTATCGCTCGCCTGGCGGGCATTGTGATGCGCGAAAGCGCCGGAACCGATCGTGATCGCGATCGTGGACAGGAAGAACACCGCGCCGATGATCCAGGTCATCTTCGACAGGAAGCTGCCGGAACCGGCGGCGCCGAAGATCGAGCCCGAAGCGCCGGAACCGAAGGCGGCGCCGAGATCAGCGCCCTTGCCGTGCTGCAGCAGCACGAGAACGATCAGGGCAATGGCGGAAAGCACCTGTACGACCAGGCCAATGCTCATTAATAAGGACATTCTTTTTCCTCTATAAACCGATATCACCGCACTGCGGCGCAAATCCGATAAAAGTTCCCTGCGTCGAGCGACGCCCCGCCTACCAGGGCGCCGTCCACATCAGGCAGAGCGATGATCTCTGCAGCGTTTTGGGGCTTCACGCTCCCGCCGTAAAGAATGCGGATCGCTCCGCCCTTCACAGGGTCTGCTTCCTCGAGCGCGCCGCGGATCACGGCATGCACGGGTTCAATCTGGTCAGTGCCCGCCGCGACGCCGGTCCCGATCGCCCAGAGGGGCTCATAGGCCACGGCGCCCGCTTCGAGCGCTTCAATTCCTGCAACAGAAAGGACTGCGGCGATCTGTCTCAGAACGACTTCACGGGTACGGCCCGCGTTCCGTTCCTCGAGCGTTTCGCCCACGCAGAGAATCGGATGAAGCCCGGCGTCATACGCCGCCTTCACTTTCTCTGCCACGCGTTCGTCCGTTTCGCCGTAAAGCGTCCGGCGCTCCGAATGCCCGACAATGCACCACCAGGCACAGAGGTCACGCAGCATATAGCCGCTCACCTCGCCTGTGAAGGCACCCGTGCCAACCCGGTCGCTCACGTCCTCGGCTCCGACATGGAATTCACCCGAGACGGGCTCCGAGTCAAGCTTCGGCGTGAACGCGAGAAGGTACGCCGACGGAACACAGAGCCCGCTTTCACAGCGGACCGCGTCCTTGCGGCAGAGCTCCCGGAACTCCCTCAGCCAGGCGTCTGACGACGCGAGGGAGCCGTTCATTTTCCAGTTTCCAACAACGAGCGGAATACGGCTCATAGTCTCCCGATCCTGTTTCAGAAAAGACTGAATATTTTACTTGAAGAAAGTTCTTTCGAACAACTGACGCAGATCAAGTGCTGAGAAAAGCCGGCCGTCACTCCGAAGGGCGTTTGCCGCCATTTCTGGAATAACGGACCGGCTTCGATCCTGAGCGGAGAGGAAGACGGCTTTTCAGCCCCCTCCTCTTCAGGCGTCAGATGTCAGACATCAGGGGCATCAGGCCTGCTGAATGTCAGAGCCTTCCTGAGCGGCGCGCTTCTCATCATTGATGAGCGCCTTCATGGACAGACGCACGCGGCCCTTTTCGTCAGCCTCGATCACCTTCACGCGGACCTTCTGGCCTTCCTTCAGGTAATCGGTGACCTTGTCAACGTGGACATTCGCGATCTGCGAGATGTGGAGCAGACCGTCCTTGCCCGGGAGGAGCTGGACGATAGCGCCGAAGTCGAGAATGCGGGTGACCGTACCTTCGTAGATCTGGCCCACTTCGACTTCCGCCGCGATTTCCTCAATGCGGCGCTTCGCTTCTTCAGCCTTCGCGGTATCCGCGGACGAAATCGTCACGGTGCCGTCTTCCTCGACGTCGATCTTGCAGCCCGTTTCCTCAACGAGACCGCGGATCACGGAGCCGCCCTTGCCGATCACGTCACGGATCTTCTCCGGATTGATCTTCACGGTGATCATGCGGGGAGCGTAGGTGGAAAGCTCACGCTTTTCGCTGCCGACCGCTTCCTTCATGAGGCCGAGGATGTGCATACGGCCATCGTGAGCCTGCGCGAGCGCGAGCTTCATGATGTCCTCAGTGATGCCGTCGATCTTGATATCCATCTGGAGGGCGGTCACGCCGTCTTCCGTACCGGCAACCTTGAAGTCCATGTCGCCGAGGTGGTCTTCGTCACCGAGAATGTCGGTGAGAATGGCGAACTTGTTGTCTTCCTTGATGAGGCCCATGGCCACACCGGCAACGAGGCCCTTCAGCGGAACGCCGGCGTCGATCATCGAGAGGCAGCCGCCGCAGACAGAAGCCTGGGAGGAGGAGCCGTTCGATTCGCAGATTTCAGACACGACACGGATCGTGTACTGGAAGTCGTCGTAATCCGGGAGCACAGCGGCGAGAGCGCGCTTCGCGAGACGGCCGTGGCCGATTTCGCGGCGCTTCGGGGAGCCAATGCGGCCGGTTTCGCCCGTGGCAAACGGGGGCATGTTGTAGTGGAAGATGAAGCGATCGCGGCTCTCAGCGGTGAGGCCGTCGATGATCTGCTCATCCTGCTTCGTGCCGAGCGTCGTGAGGGCGAGAGACTGCGTTTCGCCGCGGGTGAAGAGCGCGGAACCGTGGGTGCGCGGAAGGACGCCCATGCGGATTTCGATCGGACGCACCGTGCGGGTGTCGCGGCCGTCGATACGGGGCTCGCCGCGGAGAATACGGTCACGCACAAGGTGCGCTTCCATTTCAAACAGAATGCCGTCCACTTCGTTCTGATCGAACGTGGGTTCGGTGCCGGCGGCCTCAGCGTCCTTCTTCAGCGTCTCATGCACGAGCTCGTACACGGCGCGGATCTTCTCGGAACGGGGCTGCTTCTGGCGGATATCGTAGGCGGCCTTGAGACCGTCGAAAGCGAGTTCGCGGATACGGGCAATGAGAGCCTCGTTCTTCGCGGGCGGCTGCCAATCCCAGGCGGGCTTGCCGGCTTCTTCGACGAGGCTGTTGATCGCTTCGATCGCGACCTGCATCTGCTGGTGGCCGAAGCTCACAGCGCCGAGCATCACGTCTTCGGGTAGACGATCGGCTTCAGACTCCACCATCAGCACGGCGCGGGACGTACCGGCGACGACGAGGTCGAGCTTGGAATCCGCCATCTGGGAGACGTGCGGGTTGCAGACATACTGGCCATTGATGTAGCCAACGCGGCAGCCGGCGATCGGGCCCTTGAAGGGGATGCCGGAAATCTGCAGAGCGGCGGAAGCGCCGAGCATGGCGGGGATGTCCGGATCCACTTCGGGGTCAGCGGACACGACCGTGCAGATCACCTGCACTTCGTTATAGAAGCCATCCGGGAAAAGCGGACGGATCGGACGGTCGATCAGACGGGAGGTCAGCGTCTCGTGCTCAGACGGACGGCCTTCACGCTTGAAGAAGCCGCCGGGGAAACGGCCGGCCGCGTAAGCCTTCTCGACATAGTCAACGGTGAGCGGGAAGAAGTCCTGGCCTTCCTTCGCTTCCTTCTTCGCAACAACAGTGGCGAGCACCACGGTGTCGCCCATCTGCACGACGCAGGCGCCGGAGGCCTGGCGGGCCACTTCACCGGTCGTGAGAGTAACGTCGTTGTCGCCGAAACGGAAAGTCCGGGAGACCTTATTGAACATTGTCATATTGACTGTATTCCTTAAAGAAGTTTTCCTTTCTCTTGACAGGTCAGCCTATGTCGTGACGGCACGCTGCGGCATGGATTCCCTCTTGGCCAGAGGTCCGGGGGCGTCCCCCCGGATGTCCTTCAGACACTTTCTGAAGGGATCCATGTCGCAACGCGCGAAGCCATCAGCGCCTGCCGGATAAGAAAAACACTTTTATTAAAAGAAAACTGCGGCCCGCTCAGGTAAAAACTTGAGCAGAACCGCAGCCATCGAACCATACTGCAGATGCAAAATTACTTGCGCAGACCCAGAGAGTCGATCAGCTTGCGATAGCTCTCAATGTTGGTACGCTTCAGGTAATCGAGCAGCTTGCGGCGGCGGGACACCATCATGAGCAGGCCGCGGCGGGAGTGGAAGTCCTTCGCGTGGGTCTTGAAGTGCTCGGTCAGGCCATTGATACGGGCCGTGAGAAGAGCAACCTGAACCTCGGGAGAACCGCTGTCGCCTTCAGCGCGCTGATACTGCTTGATGATTTCCTGCTTGTTGATTTCAGACATTTGTCTAACCTTAAAAAATAAAACGAGCGACTACAGGTGTTAGAACCTGCATCGTGGAAAGCGCTGATTGTAGCGCAAAAAGAAAGTTTCCGCAGAGAGCGGCGGGGCGGCTCTCTCCTTCTTCCCGCCCCGCTCGCTGACGCGGAAACCCTGCTTCTCTTACGGAGTCGGCACCGCGCCGATCTGCGCGTTCACCGGGTCCGCCTTCTTAAGCTTATTCAGCGCCGCGATATAGGCCTTGGCGCTCGCCGCAATAATATCAGGATCGGCTCCGACACCGTTCACAACGCGGCCGTCGCAGGAAAGACGCACGACCACGTCGCCGATCGCTTCACTCGTCCCCGTAATCGCGTTGACGGAGTAAAGATCCAGCCGGGCTCCTGACTTCACGTGCGCCTCAATCGCCTTGAAGACCGCGTCGATCGGGCCGTTGCCATAGGCTTCGGTCGTAATCTCACCGCCCCCTTCCGTCATCACCACTTTCGCGTGCGGCCGCTCGTCCGTCTCGGACTTCTGATCGAGGCTCACAAAGCCGTAGTAGTTATTCATCGGGTGGGAGCCAGACGGCGCGAAGAGCGACTGAATGTCCTCATCAAAAATCTCGCTCTTCTTATCCGCGAGGTCCTTGAAGCGGAGGAACGCCTCATTGATTTCCACTTCGCTCGTCACCGGAATGCCGAGCTCCTGGATACGCTGCTTGAAGGCGTTGCGGCCGGAGAGCTTCCCGAGCACGATGCGGTCCTTCGACCAGCCCACGTCTTCGGCGCGCATGATTTCGTACGTCTGGCGGGCCTTGATCACGCCATCCTGATGGATACCGGACGCGTGCGCGAAAGCATTCGCGCCGACGATCGCCTTATTCGGCTGCACCGGGAAACCGGTGACAGACGAGACGAGTTTCGATGTCGGCACGAGTTCCTTGGTGTTGATCCGGGTTTCCAGCTTGAAGTAATCCGGGCGGGTCTTCACCGCCATCACGACCTCTTCAAGCGCGCAGTTGCCGGCACGTTCGCCAAGGCCGTTAATCGTGCACTCAAGCTGCCGCGCGCCGCCGACGAGAACGCCTGAAAGCGAATTCGCGGTCGCCATGCCGAGGTCATCGTGACAGTGCACGGACCAGATCGCCTTATCCGAATTCGGGACGCGGGTGCGGATATCGAGGATGAACTGACCGAAGAGCTCAGGGATCGCGTACCCCACCGTATCCGGGAGATTGATCGTTGTGGCGCCGGCCTTGATCGCCTCTTCGCAGATCCGGGCGAGGAACGCGGGATCGCTTCGGGACGCGTCTTCCGCCGAGAACTCCACATCATCCGTGTATTCACGGGCGAGCTTCACGGCCTTCACGGCGCGCTCCACCACCTGATCCGGCGTCATATGAAGCTTCATCTCCATATGAATCGGGCTCGTCGCGATGAACGTGTGGATGCGCTTCCGGGCCGCGCCCTTGATCGCTTCGCCGGCGCGCTCAATATCGCGCTCAACCGCGCGGGAGAGTGAGCAGACGGTCGACTCCTTCACGAGCGAGCTGATCCGCTGAATCGCGAGGAAGTCGCCGACCGACGCCGCGGCGAAACCCGCCTCAATCACGTCGACCCCGAGACGCTCCAGCTGCTGCGCGATGCGGACTTTTTCGTCCCCGGTCATCGTTGCGCCAGGGCTCTGCTCGCCGTCGCGAAGGGTCGTGTCAAAAATTACAAGCTGGTCCATTCAGAACCTCCAATCAGGTGTTTTTAGGAGCTTTCTCCGGGAACCCGCTCCGGATCCGGTCTCCGCTTGGTTATTGAAAACAACAATATCACGCACGTATAAAAAACGCCCAATTCCGGGTCAGGAATCAGGCGTATGTGAGAAGCTCTTATCTTTGTGAGGGAAGCGGGCGCGTGATGCCTCGCCCGCGTCCTACACTGACGCGGAGCTTCTCCTTACATTAGGAATAGCCAGTCGATAAAGATGAAGGTGGGAACAAGAATCCCCACGCTCCAGGCCATGTAGCCGAAGAACGACGGCATCGCGACGCCGCGGTCCTTCGCGATCGACACCACCATGAAGTTCGGGGCGTTGCCGATATAGGTGTTCGCGCCCATGAAGACGGAGCCGAGCGAAATAGCGAGCAGCGTCACCGCATCCGGTCCCATCAGCACAGTCGGATCACCGCCCGCGAGGTTAAAGAACGCGAGGTAGGTCGGTGTGTTGTCAAGGAACGACGACAGCATGCCGGCGAGCCAGAAGAAGGCGGAATTGTTCAGCGTACCGTCGCCGTTCGAGACGAGCGCGACGAGCGGCGCGAAAGCACCCGCGGACCCCGCCTTCAGCATGGCGAGCACCGGTCCCATGCAGACGAAGATACCGGCGAAGAGCTTCGCCACTTCAAAAATCGGATCCCAGGAGAACTGGTTCTTCTCGCGGACCTCTTTCGGCGTCAGAACGAGAGAGGCGATGATGCAGAGGACGAAGAGCGCGTCACGGGCCATGCCCTGACCGGTGAGCGTCACGCCGAAGAACGTGATGGAGAAGCCGGATTTCCAGACACCGGAGAGCAGCACCGCGCCGATCACCACCGCGAGGATCATGAAATTGATGCCGCCGCGGATCTGAATCGCGGCCTTTTCACCGCGCTTCGTATCAACGATCGGAGCGCCGTTCGGGTGCTCTTTCTTCCAGCAGATGCTGTCGATCACGAGGTAAACAACGGAGAGAATGCCGATCGCGGTGAGCATCGGGATCAGCATATGCTGCGCCGTCCAGAAGAAGCTCACGCCGCGGAGGAACCCCATGAAAAGCGGCGGATCGCCAAGCGGCGTAAGCGAGCCGCCGATATTCGCCACCATAAAGATGAAGAAGATGAACGTGTGCATCCGATACTTGCGATGCTCCGTCGCCTTGAGGAGCGGACGGATCATCAGCATCGCGGCGCCCGTCGTTCCCATGATGTTCGCGAGCGCCGCGCCCGTGATAAGGAACGCGAGATTCCCAACCGGGCGGCCGGTGAAGTTACCGCTGATATGAATACCGCCGGCCACGACAAAGAGCGTGCCGACGAAAAGAATAAACGGAATGAAGTCACCCACCAGCGCTTCATTCAGGGCAACGATGCCGTTATGAAGCCCGAAAGCGAGCGAGAGCGGAATAATCGTCACCGCGGCCCAGGCAAGCGACACCTTGCCGAAGTGGTTGTGCCAGAAATCCGGGAAGATCAGCGGCACGAGCGCGATGGAAAGAAGAATGCCGGCGAACGGAATCGCCCACACGATGGACAGATCGGATCCCTGCATTTCGGCTGCATGGGAGACTGCCGGCATGATCGCGGCCATCAGGGGCAGCGCGTATCGAGCCAGTCTTTGTAACAACATCAATCGCTCCTCAGGTGAGTTCTGAAACTCTCTCGGGCCACACGCGCTGTCAGGGAGTGTGACCGGGACAGTTTGCAGACGCCTCTCCGGGCGACTTTCAGTGGCGAGACAGCATTTTGATTGTAACGAAAGTTTTTCGCACTGAATGTATGTTTTACATGAAATTTCCGGCTCATGCAAAAGAAATTCGGGACTTTTCCGGTTTTTCGAGTCTACGAAAAAGGACCGGCTGAAAAGCCGGTCCCTAGGTTTCCGATCGGAAACTGCAGAGGCTTACTTCGACGCGGGAGACGCCGGTTCTCTCGGATCCAGTCCGAAAACCTGGCGCAGATAGGCGAGATACGTCGGATCCTCGCACATGCCTTTTTCAGGCGTATCCGAGATCTTCGCGACAGGCTGGCCGTTCGCCTCAATCATCTTGATCACGATGTTAAGCGGCTGCGGTCCCACGTCATTCATGAGGTTCGTCCCGATCCCGAAGGAGAGACGGATGCGGTGCTTGAAGTGGCGGTAGAGATCGAGCGTCTTCGGGATGTTGAGGGAATCCGAGAAGATCAGCGTCTTGCTCTTCGGGTCGCACTTATTCGCGGCGTAATGCTTGATCATCGCCTCGCCCCAGATGAACGGATCCCCGGAGTCATTCCGCGCGCCATCAAAGAGCTTGCAGAAATACATGTCGAAGTCCTTCAGGAACGGCTTCAGGCCATAGACATCCGAAAGCGCGATCCCAAGGTCACCCCGGTACTCCTTTGCCCACATATCGAAACCGAACGTCTGGCTGTCGCGGAGACGGGGGCCGAGCGCCTGGCAGGCCTGGAGGTATTCGTGCGCCATCGTGCCCATCGGCGTGAGACCGAATTTCTTCGCGAAGAACACATCGCTCGTCCCGGCGAAGTGGCTTCCGAGCGTATCCGACATATAGCGGATCACATACTCCTGCCACGCGCGGGAGAAGCGGCGGCGCGCCCCGAAGTCCGAAATAAAGAGCCCGTCGTTATCCGGCTCCTCAAGCACCATGCGGCACTTTTCCTCGAGTCTCCGGCGGCCTTCCGCGAACCCATCCATCGGGTCGTGGTGCCGGAAATAGACTTCGCTCACAATCGCGAGCACCGGGATCTCAAAAAGAATCGTGTGGAGCCACGGTCCCTCGATCGAAATATCGATGCCGCACTCGTAGTCATCGCTCGCCGTGACCGTGATGTACTTCCGCTTCAGGTGGAAGAGGCTCAGGAAATCGACAAAGTCGCGCCGGATATAGCGAAGCCCCGCGAGATACTCAAGCTCACTCTCGGGGAACTTGAGGCTGCAGAGATGATCGATCTCTTCATTGATTTCGCGGAGGTAAGGCCGGAGATCCACTCCGTGGTTCCGGCACTTGAACCGATAGCGCACAATGGCGCCGGGGAACTGATGCAGTACGCACTGCATCATCGTGAACTTATAGAGGTCCGTATCAAGGAGCGACTCGATAATCATCCTTTCTCCTCCCCCGCTCTGGGGGCCAATAATCCGGCAGCCTCCGGAAGGATTCAGCGCGCTGAAGACTCTTCCGGAGCGTTTCTATCTTTCCTACGCATTGTCGCACAGCGGGCGGAACCGGGGAGGACGGCCCCCGTCCCCCATTCCGGCGTTCGGATTTCTGCCTAGCGCCGGAAGCGGGATCTTATTCTTCCCAGTCGATGAGATCCGCGTCGGTCGCGGGAACCCGCTTCTTCGCGTCGACGTAAACCGGGTCGCTCTGAAGCGACTCCATCGACTCAATCGCGCGCCGCGGAGCGAGGCGCGAAGCGCGGGCCGCGAACTGCGGGGTCGCCTTCCGCTCGAGCCCGGAGAGGAGGTCGTCCGTCTGCGCCGCGTCGTTACAGAGGATCAGCGCGTCGCACCCGGCGCGAAGCGCAGCCTCAGCCCGCTGCACAATGCCGCCGAGCCCAAGCGCCCCGCCCATCGCGAGGTCGTCTGAGAAAATCACGCCCTGGAAACCGCACTTTTCGCGGAGCACATCCTGAAGCCAGCGGCTCGAGAACGTCGCGGGGATCGCGTCCACGTCCGGATACATCACGTGAGCGGTCATCACGGAGTCGAGCGCTGAGCCAAGCCACGCGTAAGGCTTCGCGTCCTGGCCGATGATTTCCGCCTGGAAACGGGTATCTTCCGGCAGCTCCTTATGGCTGTCGGCATTTGCCCAGCCGTGCCCCGGGAAGTGCTTCCCGCAGGTCGCCATGCCGGCCGCGTGCATGCCGTCGATCATCGCGAGCGCGAGTTCCGCGACCACTTTGGGGCTGCGGGAGAAGGAGCGGTGACCGATCACGCGGGAGTGCCCCCAGTCGAGATCGAGGTCCGGCGCGAAGGAGAAATCAACGCCGCGCGCGAGGAGTTCCGCCGCGAGCACATAGCCGTGAGACCAGGACGCGCGGAGCGCCTCCCCCGCGTCATGCTCATACATCCTGCCGTACTGGGCGAGCGCCGGAAGGCGCGTGAACCCGTCGCGGAATCGCTGCACGCGGCCTCCTTCGTGGTCCACCGAAATCAGAACGCCGGGTTTCACCTCATGAATCTCGCGGCAGAGCGCCCGGAGCTGCTCCGGGTTCTCAAAATTCCGCGTGAAGAGAATCACCATGCCAACGAGCGGCGACGCGATTCTGCGGCGGTCGTCATCCGTGAGCGTCGTGCCGCTCACATCCATCACTACGGGTCCCAGCATTCCTTTATTCCTATTCTTTTCAGTCAATCAATGATTCGGTTGTTAAAACCCAAGGCGCGCCTCCGGATGACGCGCCTGGAGAGAGTCCCCTCAGGCTCTCAGAGTCTCTTCAGTTCGGAGAGTATGCGGCGGGTATTCAGCGGCCGGTCTCCGAGAAGGCTCGCGATCACGCCCCGGAAGAGGCTTTTCGCGGTCCGGGCCGAGAGGGGGTTCGAGAAATCCAATTTTACGACGGACTTCAGCGTGTCCGATGTGTAAAAAGTGACACCCTCTGGCGCCGAGGTTCCGGCGTACACGAGCTCCTCCCCCCGGAGCACATAGAAGCCATCGCGGAACTCCGTGGGGAAACCGTACCCCGCGTAGCGGAGGAGCCTGAATTCAAACGTGCGGAGCGCGGCTTCGATCGCGGGAGCCGTGTTTTCGGTCGCGAGCACCTTCAGCGCGTCCCAGTACGCGACAAAAAGCCGTTCCTCGGGATCCTCACGCGGGGTGAGCCGAAGAAGGAGCTCATTCAGGTAGAAGGCGGAGAGAAGCGAGTCTCCCTCCACCGGAGCGAAGCCCCCCATCCATTCCACCTTCATGAGGGTCTTTGTCGCTCCGCTCCCGTTCCAGCTGATGAGGAGCGGGGAAAATTCCGAGAGGATTCCCCGCATGGGGCTTGTCGGGCGTTTCGCCCCGCGGGCCCGGGCGAGGATCCGCCCGTGATGCCGCGTATAGAAGTCGACGAGAAGACTCGTTTCGGACCACGGTTCCATCCGGAGGACAAAGGCGGGTTCACCGGTGACCCGGTCACCGCCCTTCCGGTTGATGTACCCGCCTAACAGCGTCTGGGGATTCGTGTTTCCCGCCATGATTCCGGTTTACTCGTACCCCAGGGTCTTCAGAGCGCGGATATCGTCGCTCCAGCCGCGGCGGACGCGGACCCAGACTTCGAGGTGAACGGGTTTTCCGAGCATCTTTTCGACGTCGGCTCGGGCGAGACGCGAGATTTCGCGAAGCTTCGCGCCCTTTTCGCCGATCACGATCGGACGGTGCCGCTCGTTATCAACGAGAAGCGTCGCGATGATTTCCGCGGACTTATCCGTTTCATCCCACTTATCGATCGTCACGGCGATCCCGTAGGGGAGCTCGTCGCCAAGAAGCCGGAACGCCTTTTCGCGCACCGTTTCCGCGACGAGGAACCGCGGGCTCTTATCTGTATAGAGATCGGGGTCGTAGTACGGAGCGTCTTCCGGCAGATACTTCTTCGCTTCCTCAAGAAGCTCCTCGCACTGTTTGCCCTTCTTCGCCGACGTCGGAATGATCGCGGCGAACGGGAACTTCTGCATCGACTCCGCCATGAGCGGGAGGAGCGCCTCGCGGTTCTTCAGTTCGTCCGTTTTATTCAGCACCAGAATCACCGTGCTTTCGCGCGGGATCAGGCGAAGCACTTCCTCATCCGCCTTCTTCCAGCCGATCGCGTCGATCACGAAGAACACGACGTCCACTTCAGAGAGCACGCCCCGCACCACATTATTCATGTGGTGAATCAGGCCGCCCTTATATTTGCTCTGGAAGCCCGGGGTATCGACAAACACGTACTGCGCGTTGTCGCGCGTCAGGACGCCGAGCACGCGGTCACGCGTCGTCTGCGGCTTATGGCTCGTGATCGAGACTTTCTCGCCCACGAGGTAGTTGATCAGAGTGCTCTTCCCCACATTCGGGCGCCCCACGACGGCGATGTAGCCGCAGCGGAACCCCTTCGGGTAAGGCCTTTCCTCAGGAATCACGACAGACGGTGCCGCGTCTTCCTGCTTTTCTTCATTCGCCATCTCAATATTCTCCAGAAACACGGTTCAGGGCTCGGAGCACCGGCATCAGGCGGACGCCGGCTTCAGCTTCGCGGCTTCAGGCTTCTCCTGAAGAGCCTTCAAGGCGGCCGCCGCGGCATGCTGCTCCGCGTCACGCCGGTTCGTACCGGTGCCATCCGTCCGGATGCCGAAATGCTCCACCACGCATTCGCAGACAAAGGTCTGCGAATTGGCCTGCCCCGTGCAGCTCACGACCCGATAGGCCGGCAGCGGCAGGTGATTCCCCTGAAGGACCTCCTGCAGCTTCGTCTTCGGGTCTTTTCCCATGCGTTCGGGGAGGTCCGCGAGGATCTTCGCGTAGAGCCTCAGGATGACGGTCTGAGCCTGCTCAAAACCGCCGTCCAGAAACACCGCGCCGAAAACCGCTTCCATGGCGTCCGCAAGGATCGAGGGGCGGCTGCGGCCGCCTGACTTAACCTCACCCTCGCCCATCAGGAGGAAATCACTGATACCGACATCGGCCGCGATTTCGTCGAGCGCCTTTTCGCAGACGAGATTGCTCCGGACGCGCGAGAGGCGCCCTTCGCTGAAGTGCGAATCGAGTTTGAAGAGCTCGTAGCCGATCGTGCACCCGAGCACCGAGTCCCCGAGGAACTCAAGCCGCTCGTTATGATCCGCGCTGAAGCTGCGGTGCGTTGTCGCGCGCCGCAGCAAAGCTCTGTTTTTAAACTGATAGCCGATCCGTTTCTCCAGCTCCTGCAGTTCTAGCATAGTCTTTGTTGCCTCGTATTCCTGCTTATTCAAAGTGTCCGACGCGGGACATGTGGAAGATGTTCAGCCAGATGAAGAACGCCCGGCCGACAATATTTTCTTCCGGAACAAAACCCCAGTAACGGCTGTCGTCGGAGTTGTCGCGGTTGTCGCCCATCACGAAGTAGTGGCCGGCAGGCACCGTGGTTTCAAAACCGGTATCCGTATAGTGAATACGGCCCGGGTGCGTCTGCGCTTCCATCGGGGTCGTCGCGTCCGGAGCCCGCGGATCCACGAGCATGCGGTGGACGTGGCCCTGAAGTGTCTCCTGTCGTTCGTTAAGCGTCACCATGAATTCCTGATCCACGTAGTCGCCGATCGGTTTCTGCGGCTGCTCAACGCCGTTGATATAGAGGATCTTGTTGCGGTACACCACCTTGTCGCCCGGGACACCCACGACACGCTTGATGAGGTCGGTGCCAGGCTGCATCGGGTGATCAAACACGATCACGTCGCCCGCCTTCGGCTTCGTCCCCTCGGTGAGCTTGGTATTCAGCACCGGGAAGCGGATACCGTACTCGTACTTGTTCACGGCGATGAAGTCACCGGACTGCAGCGTCGGGAGCATCGAGCCAGACGGAATGCGGAACGGCTCCACCACGAAACTGCGCACGACGAAAACGAGCAGAATCACGGGGAAGAGCCCGGCCGTCCACTCGAGCCACACCGGCTGACGCTTCGCCTTATACTCCACCACCTTCCGTTCGTCGGAGAGCACCGGATCCGCCGGATCCATCCCTGGGTGCGCGGCGTCAAACTCCGCCACCGCGGCTCGCGCGGCTTCCGCTCGCTTCTTCTTCCAGACGAAAATGTCGCCGAACCAGAAGACGCCCGTCACGACCGTGAGGATCAGCAGTATCAGAGGAAAATCCATTCCTTGCTCCTAAGAGTTTTCTTATTCTTGCTTCGATGAGCCGGGCGGAAAGCCCGCAGCCGCGCTGCTTTTTCAGTGAATGCGGCCGAACCGTCTCATATTGTGGAAATTGGCCCAGATGAAAAACGCCCGGCCAATAATATTCTTTTCCGGGACGAACCCCCAGTAGCGGCTGTCTTCGGAATTGTCCCGATTATCGCCCATCACGAAGTACTGGCCTTCCGGAATCCGGCAGACCACGCCCCGGCGGCTGTAGCGGCAGCTGTCGGTCGGGCTCATGCCAGCGACCGGCTGCACTTCGGACGAGATATTGGGGTTAAGGACGATCGCGTGCTTCTTCCCGCCGAGCTTCTCGATCCGGAGAATCTGCCAGTTGTGTTTATAGCCCTTCGCAGCCTCGACCGCTTTGCGAGGGGGGCGCGTAAGCGGCGCGGGTTCTCCGTTCACCACAAGCTTCTTATCGAGATACACCACCTCATCCCCCGGAAGCCCCACCACGCGCTTAATGTAGTCGAGTTTCGGATTCGGCGGATAGCGGAACACGATCACGTCGCCGCGCTCAGGCGACGACGCGTCGATCACTTTGAAGTGCGAGAGCGGAAGCCGGATCCCGTAGGAGAACTTATTCACGAGAACAAAGTCCCCCGGGATCAGCGTCGGCTCCATGGAGCCTGAGGGAATCCGGAAGGGTTCCACGACAAAGCTCCGGAAGATAAAGATCACGAAGAGAATCGGGAAAAGCCCCGCCGAGTACTCGAGCCACTTCGGCTGCTGCGCGGTGCCGCCGGATGACAGATGGCGCGCGGGCGCCCACACCCAGCGGTCAAGCACCCAGAGGATGCCTGACACCGCGGTGATCAGAGCGATTGGCAGCGTGTAGTCCATGGCGATGGCTTCCGGTTTCGCGGCGCGGCTTGACTAGCCGTTCTTATCCGTCCCCATCTGCAGCACGGCGAGGAACGCTTCCTGCGGGATCGTCACGTGACCCACCTGCTTCATGCGCTTCTTACCGGCCTTCTGCTTCTCAAGGAGCTTCCGCTTACGCGTGATGTCGCCGCCGTAGCACTTCGCGAGCACATTCTTGCGGAGCGCCTTCACGTTCTCTCGCGCGATGATCTCAGCGCCGATCGCGGCCTGAATCGCAACGTCATACATCTGGCGCGGGATCAGTTCGCGGAGCTTCGCCGCGATTTCGCGTCCGCGGCGGCGGGCGCTCGAGCGGTGAATGATCGAGGAGAGCGGATCAACCTTGTCGCCGTTGATCAGCATGTCGACCTTCACCACATCACTCGCGCGGAATTCGAGGAAGTCGTAATCCATCGAGGCGTAGCCGCGGGTGAGCGACTTCAGCGTGTCGAAGAAGTCGAGCACGATTTCGGCGAGCGGCAGCTCGTACGTCAGTACCACCTGACGGCCGTGATAGGCGAGGTTCTTCTGGATACCGCGCTTCTCCTGGCAGAGCTTGATCACCGTGCCGACGAATTCAGGCGGCACAAAGATCGTCACCGTGTCGATCGGCTCACGGATTTCCTCAATGCGGTCAACCGGCGGAAGCTTCGACGGGTTCTCAATCTGAACGACGGAGCCATCCGTGAGCTTCACCTCATACACCACGGACGGCGCCGTCGTGATGAGGTCCTGGTTGTACTCACGCTCCAGACGCTCCTGCACGATCTCCATGTGAAGGAGACCGAGGAACCCGGCTCGGAAACCGAAGCCAAGCGCCTGGGAGACTTCAGGCTCAAAGTGCAGTGACGCGTCATTCAGCTGGAGCTTCTCCAGCGCGTCGCGGAGTGAATCGTATTCCGAGGCCTCGACCGGGTAGAGACCAGCGAACACCTGAGGCTTCACCTGCTTGAAACCGGGAAGCGGATCGGTCGCCGGGTTCTGGGCGAGCGTCACCGTGTCACCGACACGGGCGTCACGGATTTCCTTGATACCCGCGATGATGAAGCCCACTTCGCCCGCCTGCAGCATCTCGCGCGGGGTGGATCGCGGTGAAAAGACACCAAGCTGCTCAACCAAATGCGTCGCGCCGGTCGCCATCAGCTGGATCTTATCCTTCACGTGAAGCGTTCCTTCCTTCACGCGGACCAGCATCACAACGCCCACATAGCTGTCGTACCAGGAGTCGATCACGAGGGCTTTCAGCTTCCCCGCGCGGTCACCCGTGGGAGGCGGAATCCGCTTCACGACGGCTTCCAGAATGTCATCCACGCCCATGCCGGTCTTCGCGGAGCAGAGAATCGCGTCATCGGCCTCAATACCGATCACGTCCTCGATTTCCTCACGCGCGGCATCCGGCTGCGCGGACGGCAGGTCCATCTTATTGAGCACCGGCACCACGGTGACCCCGAGGTCAATCGCGGTGTAGCAGTTCGCGACGGTCTGCGCCTCAACGCCCTGCGTCGCGTCAACGACAAGCAGCGCGCCTTCGCAGGCGGAAAGCGAACGCGAAACTTCGTAGGAAAAGTCGACGTGCCCGGGAGTATCGATCAGGTTCAGTTCATAGACCTGTCCATCCTGCGCCTTGTAGCGCAGCGACGCCGTCTGGGCTTTGATCGTGATGCCGCGCTCACGCTCGAGATCCATCGAGTCGAGCACCTGGCTCTCCATCTCACGGTTCGAGAGGCCGCCGCAGCGTTCGATCAGACGGTCGGCCAGCGTCGATTTGCCGTGGTCGATGTGGGCAATAATGGAAAAATTACGGATATTCTGCATGTGTGTATCGTAAACCGCCCTCAAGGGTCGGGAAGCCGCTTCCGGCTTCATCCGGCCGCGCGGCAGCGGACCCGGATCCGGGTCTCAGAGGCCGCCCTGCCGCTCGTGTAGGGTGAATGCGTGATTCTAACATGAGGGGCGCAAGGCCCTGAAAAATAAAGGCGCCGCGAGAGGCGCCTTTATTGCGTCGGAAAGAGCCCCTCCTGGAAAACACCGCGGGCGCCCTTCCGTCGTTACGCGAATCAGTCCACGAGACCGTAGATGATCGTGGAATTCGTGCCGCCGAAGCCGAACGAATTCTTCATCGCGTTCTTCACCGGCATCTTGCGCGCGGTGTTCGCGCAGCAGTCGACCGGGCAGGCCGGATCCTGGTTCTCGACGTTGATCGTCGGGGGAACAATCTGATCGCGGAGCGCGAGGATCGTGAAGACGGACTCGATGCCGCCGGCGCCGCCAAGCAGATGACCCGTCATCGACTTCGTGGAGCTCATGACGAGGTTCTTCACGTCGTCACCGAACACCTGCATCACGGCCTTGCTTTCGTTCGCGTCGCCGATCGAGGTCGACGTGCCGTGGGCGTTCAGGTACTGAATGTCAGAGGGCTTGAGACCAGCGTGGTCGAGCGCCATCTGCATGCAGCGGGTCGGGCCGTCAACAGACGGGGTCGTGATGTTGTAGGCGTCGCCGGAAAGGCCGTAACCCTTCACTTCGCAGTAGATGTGGGCGCCGCGGGCCTTCGCGTGCTCGTACTCTTCGAGGACGAGGATGCCGCTGCCTTCACCCATCACAAAGCCGTTGCGGTCCTTGTCGAACGGACGGGAAGCCTTCTCAGGCTCATCGTTCCGGCGGGAAAGGGCGTGCATGTTATCGAAACCGGAAATACCGACCGGGCAGATCGGGGCTTCAGCGCCGCCCGCCACCATCGCGTCCGCGTCACCGCGGGCAATGATGCAGGCCGCCTCGCCGATCGCGTGAAGGCCGGTGGAGCAGGCCGTGGCATAAGCGACGTTCGGACCCTTCAGGCCCTTCAGGATCGAGAATTCGCCGGACGCCATATTGATGATGCAGCCCGGGATCAGGAACGGAGAGACGCGGCGCGGTCCCTTTTCCTTCAGGATGTTCGCGTTTTCGCAGATCGTCACGAGGCCGCCGATGCCGGAGCCGATCGCGACACCGATGCGGTGAGCGTTTTCTTCCGTCACGACGAGACCGCTGTCCTCGAGCGCCTGGGAGCCGGCCACAGCGCCGTACAGCACAAACTTATCGAAGCGGCGGGCTTCCTTCGCGAAAACATAGGCGCTCGCATCAAAATCACGGATTTCACCCGCGATCTGGCAGGAGTATTCAGAAGCGTCAAAGCTCTGAATCTTCCGGACACCGGACTTACCGGCAAGCGCATTCTTCCAGGCTTCTTCAACGCTGTTACCAAGGGGGCACACAATGCCAAGCCCCGTCACGACCACACGACGCATAACGACAAACTCCAAAAATTCAACGCAAAAAAAAGGGAAACCAGGCTCGTTCCCGGCTTCCCATTCCTCAGGCCAGCCGCTTCTCCGGATAGTCTTTCAGCCGGGGTTCCCGACAGAAAGCGAAAAGCGAAAAGCCAGCGGACATCAGGCCTTCTGATGTTTCTTGATGTAATCGATCGCCTGCTGGACGGTGCGCAGCTTTTCCTGTTCGCTGTCCGGGATCTCGATGCCGAAGGCATCTTCAAGGGCCATCACGAGTTCAACGGTGTCAAGGCTGTCAGCGCCCAGATCTTCGATGAAGGCGGACTCATTCTTGATGTCGGCTTCATTGATGCTCAGCTGTTCAGCAACAACCTTCTTGACACGGGCTTCGATATTTTCTTCCATTTAAATCTCCGGGATCAAATAAAAAACTTCTGCGACGTGGAACGGTTCGGAACATTTCTTATCGATACCCGGTTCCATGCAGGATCAATAATTTTGATTATCGCAGAATTATATAAGACCTCTGGAAAAAATTTCCAGAGGGGATGAGGCGGCTATCCCATGTACATGCCACCGTTCACCGGCAGCACAGCGCCCGTAACGTAAGCGGCGGCGGGACTTGCGAGGAAGCAGGCGGCATTCGCGACATCATCCGTTTGACCCAGTCGGCCAAGCGGAATCTGGGCGATCATGGCGGCGCGATGCTCCTCAGGGAGGTTCTTCGTCATATCGGTATCGATGAACCCCGGGGTGATGCAGTTCGCCGTCACACCGCGGCTGCCAAGCTCGCGGGCGATGGAGCGCGTGAAGCCGATCAGACCGGCCTTCGCGGCGGAATAGTTCGTCTGGCCGCCGTTGCCGCTCGAAGCCACAACAGAGGACAGATTGATGATGCGGCCGTAGCGCGCCTTCAGCATCGGGCGGCAAGCCGCGCGGCAGAGGTGGAAAACCGAGGTGAGGTCAGTCGCGATCACGTCATCCCAGTCGGCGTCCTTCATGCGCATGAGGAGACCGTCGCGGGTGATGCCGGCGTTATTCACGAGGATGTCGAGCTTACCGAATTCCTTCACGATCGAAGAGACGAGCTCTTCGGCTTCGGAGTAGTTCGTGACATTCAGCACAACGCCACGGCCCTTTCCGGCAGCAGCAAGGCGCTCCGTGATCCCGGCAGCGCCCGACTCACTCGTCGCAGTGCCGATCACAAAAGCGCCCATGCGCGCGAACGACTGCGCGATCGCGTCACCGATACCGCGGCTCGCGCCCGTCACGAGGGCAATGCGGCCTTCGAGCGCGTTTGAAGCAAAAACCTGATTTTCCATCTTTCCTTCCTTTATCACTTTTACCGATGATCAGCCCGCGGCACTGAGGTTCTGAAGCGCGGCTTCAAGCGTCTCAGCGCTGTGCACGGGGTAGCACGGAATCGAGGGCACGCAGCGGCGGGCGAGACCCGTGAGGACCTTGCCGGGACCGCACTCAATCATGTGCGTGACACCGAGTTTCTCCATCTCATGCATTGTCTTCACCCACTGCACGGGGCTGCAGGCCTGGCGGGCGAGCGCGTCGCGGATCGAGTCAGCGGATCCGTGCTGCGCGGCGTCCACATTCGCGATCACGGGGACACGGGGCTCCGAGATCGCCACTTCGGCAAGACGCGCCGCGAGCCGGTCACGGGCCGGCGCGAGAAGCGAGCTGTGGAACGGAGCGGAAACGGCGAGCGGCAGCGCGCGTTTCGCGCCAGCCGCGCGGGCAAGCTCACAGGCCCGCTCCACCGCGGCTTTCACGCCCGCGATCACGACCTGACCGGGACTATTGAAATTCACGGGTTCGACGACACCGGCCTCTGACGCCTCACGGCACACGGCTTCGACCGCGTCATCCGCGAGACCGATGATCGCGGCCATGCCGCCGAGACCCACCGGCACCGCTTCCTGCATTGCCTGGGCGCGGAACCGCACGAGCGGCACCGCGTCCTCAAGCCTGAAAGCACCGGCCGCGGTGAGGGCCGAGTATTCGCCAAGGCTGTGCCCCGCCATCACGGCGGGTTCCGGGATACCGGCCTCGAGCGCCGCTTCATAGAAAGCGACCGAGCAGGCAAGCATCACGGGCTGGGTGTTCACGGTCAGTCCAAGCTTCTCCGCGGGACCTTCAGAAATCAGCTTCTCGAGGTCCTCACCAAGGGCCTCGCTCGAACGAGCCATCACCCGGGCGACGGCGTCGTTGCCGGCAAAGCCTGAAAGCATGCCGACGCTCTGCGAACCCTGTCCCGGGAACAAAATTGCCAAACGCATGGAAAAAATCCTGTTAAGCCCGGTTATCGGGCAGTGACGAAATAATAACAGCGTAGCGCCGCGGATTGAACCGGGCGCCCTTACAGGATGAGAAGCACGGAGCCGCAGGTCATCCCGGCTCCGACCCCCTGGAGGAGCACCGTGTCACCCCGGCGGGTCATCCCGTTTTTTACAGCATAATCGAGGGCTAAGGGAACGGAGGCGGCGCACGTGTTCCCGTGCTGGAAGACGGTCTTCACGACAGAGGCCGGATTAACGCCAATACGTGAAGCCACGGCATCCATAATGCGGACGTTTGCCTGGTGCGGCACGTAGAGATCGATGTCTGTGGCCGCGACTCTGGCTTCCCGAAGCACCGCTTCCGCCTGAGCTGAGAGCGACTCCACCGCCTCACGGAACACCGCGCGCCCATCCATCTTGAGGAACGGCGACCCGAGCGCCTTGCCGCCATCAAGCCTTCCCGGCACCGCGAGATAGTCCCCCTTTCCGCCGTCCGCCGTGAGGCGCGTCATGAGGATTCCCGGCTTATCGGACGCCTCAAGCACCGCGGCACCCGCCCCGTCCCCGAAGAGAACGCAGGTCGTGCGGTCATGCCAGTCAAGAAGGCGGGAAAAGGATTCGGCTCCGACCACCAGAGCCCGGTGCGCAGCGCCCGAGCGGATCATGGAGTCCGCGACCGACACCGCATACGCGAATCCGGAGCAGACTGCCTGAATATCAAACGCCGCGCAGGGCGGAATCGAAAGCGCGCTCTGAAGACGGCAGGCAACGGCCGGGAAGACCTCATCCGGCGTCGTGGTCGCGACGATCACGAGGTCGATCGTCGCGGGGTCAATCGCGCCGCTCTCAAGCGCCGCACGCGAGGCGTTCACAGCGAGCGAGAGCGTCCCCTCCTCTCCGCTCACAAGGTACCGGGTCTCGATCCCGGTGCGGGACCGGATCCATTCATCAGAAGTCTCCACTCCGAGCGACGCGAGCTCGAGCGCAAGCTCCGAATTCGTGACGCGGCGCGCGGGCAGCGCGCTTCCAGTGGATATCAGGCGTGAAAATTGGGAAAGCGGCATGCTGATGCATCCTCCTCAAGTTTGGCGTATGACGGGGACTTCTGGCGAGGGGATCCCCTGTGCGGTTATACAAAAAGAAAAAAGGAAAAGACCGGAAAGTAATTTCCGATTTTCTCCTTTTCGTGATGCCTCTGAGGGAAGCGCTTTTCTGCCGGACGTACACCCGGACCCTGTGGCAGCCCTTCCCGCTTGGAGAAGGCTGATGCTTTGCAGACTAAGCCACGGGCTTATTGCTCCGCATTGGCCGTGGGGCCCATGCAGTTAACGCTGCGTCAGGCCGCAAGTCCATACCGGCGGAACCGGCTTCCCCGAAGAATATGAATTACTCTTCGTCCTTCTTGGTCTCGATCACTTTCTTGCCGCGGTAGAAACCGTTCGGGCTGATGTGGTGACGGCGAGTCACTTCACCAGTCGTCGGTTCGACGGCGAGTGCCGGATTGGAAAGGAAATCATGAGCGCGACGATTGCCACGGCGGGCAGTCGATTTTTTATTTTGCTGGACAGCCATTTTTAGACCCCACGTTGAAAATAGCGAATTATAACCGTTTATCCCCCGGTTTGTAAAATCCTGAGGAAAAACCTAGTGTTTCTTTAATGATGACAGGACTGCGAAGGGATTGGGCCGGGCATCTTCCAGCTCTTCCTCCTCGTCCGTCGGGAGCTCGGGAGCCTTGCAGACATCATGCGCCGGATAAAGCGGCAGCTTGAGCAGCAATTCTTCCTGGACCCAGTTCGCCACATCAAAGTGGCTAGATCCTACAACAACTTCATCCTCGCCGTCTTCCGAAATGGGCATTGAATCGGCTTCAGCCTCGGTTTTCGTAAAAAGAAACGACGTTTTCAGATGAACATCAACAGTGAGCGGATCACCGCACCGGCAGCAGGAGCCGATCAGTTTCCCATCGATGCGGAGAATGGCACCGGCGAGATGCTTGCGGCCCTCAGTTCCGGTCGCGCTCCACTCAACCTGCCCCTCGGTGAACTGGCCGTCATGGCCCGCGAGGAGCGGCAGCTCGGCCGCTGTGAATTTTCCGGACGCAGTCCCGCGCTCTTTCGAGAGGCGGAAGACATCAATCTGGACAGCAGACATGCGGAGAACTCCCTTAACTGGTTTCAGTACAATAAGGCCCACTATGATAAAGAAGAATCCTGAACTTGTTCTGGCCTCAAGCTCGCGCTATCGCCGCGAACTGCTTGAGCGGCTCGGCATTCCGTTTATCGCGGAAGCATCTGATATTGATGAAACGTCGCGCGAAGGCGAGACGCCGGTGGAAGCCTGCCAGCGGCTCGCGGTGGAAAAGGCGAAGTGGGTTGCCGCGAAGCACCCCGGGGCCTGCGTGATCGGTTCAGACCAGGTCGCGGACCTCGATGGCGTCCGTCTCGGGAAACCCCATACGCGTGAGCTCTCAATCGAGCAGCTTCTTGCGATGCAGGGTCACACGATTGTCTTCTCCACGGCGCTCGCCGTGATCGCCCCGGACGGCACTGTGCGGGAAAAACTCTCGCAGACCCGCGTGAAGATGCGCCCGCTCACCCGCGAGACGATCGAAGCCTACGTGGACCGTGAGGAGCCTTACGACTGCGCGGGATCCGCGAAGATCGAGAAACTCGGCATCGCCCTCATGGAAACGGTGGAGTCGGATGACCCGACCTCCCTCATCGGTCTTCCCCTCATGGCACTCACGACGCTTCTCACGCAGTCAGGCGTCACGGTGCTTCCGGGGCTTAAAGCCTGATCGCTGCCGTTCTCCTCTTTTATATACAGAAGCCGCACCGGGAATCCTTTCCGGGTGCGGCTTTTTTTCTGGGCTCCGGATCAGAAACCCGGTGTTATTTCATAAGATCCTCAACGCCGATCGCGCGCGCGAGTTCAGGCACTGTGTCCACCACGGCGATCGGGTGAAGCTTTTCCAGCGCCTCGCGCCGCCCCGCGCCCCAGGTGACACCGACCGCGGCGGCGCCTGCGTTATTCGCCATTTCGAGATCATGCACCGCGTCCCCGATCATCACGATTTTCGAGATCGGGACGCAGCATTCATCCGACAGCTGCCGCAGCATATCGGGAGAAGGCTTTGACTGCGCCTCATCCATTGTGCGGCTCGCGCAGAAGTAGCTTTCAGAGCTGGTTTTAGAAAGCACCCTCGCGAGCCCCGCGCGGCTCTTCCCCGTCGCGATCGCGCTCCAGAGGCCGGCCATCTTCATTGCGGCAAGCATCTCCCGCATCCCAGGGTGCAGTCCCGTGATCCGGTCTTCCTCTTTTATATAAGCCTTCCAGTACTCGGCTTTGTAAGCCGGGTAGATCGCGTCCGTGCAGTCCGGCACCGCGCGGCTCATCATGTCTTTGTGACCGAGCCCGATCACGCTTTCCGCGGTTTCGTAACTCGGAACTCCGAGCCCCAGAACCCGGGCAGCCTCCTGGATCGCGCACGCGATGGCGTGCGTCGTATCCATGCAGGTTCCGTCCCAGTCGAAAACAAACAGTTCAAACGGTCTTTCTTTCATTCAGCACCCGAATCGGTTCTTCGCAGGCTTCAGGCAGCGGCGACTCAATCTTCATTTTCTCATGAGTCACCGGGTGCTCAAAGGCGAGGCTGTAGGAGTGAAGGAACATCCGCCGGAAAGGAATCCCGAGGAGCCCTTTCGAGACTTCGCGGTTGAAGTCAAAGTCACCGTACTTGTCGTCCCCGACCAGCGGGTGACCGCTTTCCGCCGCGTGCACGCGGATCTGATGCGTGCGGCCGGTGAGGAGTTCCACGTCGAGGAAACTCACGTCGCCGTAGCGGCGGATGAGCGTAAAGATTGAGTGCGAGGGGACGCCCTTCTCCGGATCCACCCGGACGCGGCGCTCACCCTCCTTCGTCACGTACTTGAAAAGCGGGAGCTTCACATGCTGCCGGTCATTCACCCAGTCGCCCTTCACGAGTGTCCGGTAGTGCTTCTCGATCCCGCCTTCCCGCATCGACTTCTGAAGCCGCACGAGCGCCTTGCGGGACTTGCAGACGATGATCGCGCCCGAGGTGTCGCGGTCCAGCCGGTGCGCGAGCTCAAGGAACGGCTGATTCGGGCGGCTCGCGCGGAGCCGCTCGATGAGCCCAAACGCGATCCCGCTGCCGCCGTGGCAGGCAAGACCCGCCGGCTTATCGACGATCAGGAGATGCTCGTCCTCGAAGAGAATCGGGAGCGTGTCGTCTGAAATCGGCGCCGCACGCGGCACGAGATCCCGCTTCTGCGGCACACGGATAGGCGGTACGCGGACGATGTCATCCAGCGCAAGCCTCGTCTCCGCCTTCACGCGCTTCTTATTCACCCTCACTTCGCCGCTCCGGAGAAGCCGGTAAATATGGCTCTTCGGCACGCCTTTTGCCACGCGGAGGAAGAAATTATCCACGCGCTGCCCGTCCGAATCTTCCCCGATCCGGATCCACGTCACGCGGTCCGGCGAAAGCTCCGTCACCCGGGAGGATGAAATGATGAATTTTTCTGCAGAATTTATCTCTGACATTGTCCCTATCCACTATACTTACGGACATCGATTCAGGCGCGGACCCCCGGAAGCCATCCGCTTCCAAGCAACCCTTGAGAGTTTTCCCTGCATCCTGCTAGGGATGCGAGGTTGATCGACCTGCCGTTGCGGTCCCCTGTCGATTTGTCGGGGATGGAGGCATTGTAGCCGTCCCGGGCGGGATTCTCATCCTTCGCTTCAAGTCTCGGCCTTGCGTCTGATGCAGCCTGAGCGCGGAAACGCGAGTGAAGAAAGAGTACGCCCCGACATCAGCAATTTTCTAAAAATGGGATTGCCCGCAGCTCGCGCGGAGCGGACCCGGCCGGAGTGCCGGATGACTGCCGTGCTTGAGGAGAACGGGAATCCCGAACACAGTCCGCGGCGAGCACCTCGGACTGTGTCTGCGAAGAATGCATGGGTGCCGCATGCCGCCGCGTCTGACACTGTCAGAGCGCTGGCTGTGCTGCGTGTGCCTGGGTTGTACGGCGGTTATTTTTTCAGTTTTTTGATGATTAACCTGTGACTAGAGAAGAAAGACAACTGGATTGCCAAATACGGGCTGCCGAGGCGGGGATGCTGCAAGCGTTTCCTGCCGCCGTCCTATCGCGCATGCGGCTTCAGATGCCTTCAGCGGGCGGCGGAGCCGTCCGCGTTCTGCGCCTAGACCAGCCATAACCCGGCCTTCCTCCGGGCCGGTCACCTTATTCAGTTAGGGGGGCACGGGTCCGGAACGGGGTCCACCGCATTCATTCCGCACGCTTACTGCGCCCGCGACAGAGGCGCTTAGGAGTGCTCCAGTGAAGCGCATGCTATTTAACGCGACGCAGGCGGAAGAAACCCGCGTTGCGATCGTAGACGGACAGAAGCTCGTCGATATTGATATCGAGACCGCAGGTCACGAGCAGCATAAGTCCAACATCTATAAGGGCATCATCACCCGCATCGAGCCGTCGCTTGAAGCGTGCTTCGTCGACTACGGCGAAGAGCGCCACGGCTTCCTCCCCTTCAAGGAAGTTTCCCGCAGCTACTTCAATAAGGACGTGGACGTTCATACGTGCACGATCCGCGAGGCGCTGCGCGAAGGCCAGGAAATTCTCGTCCAGGTGGAGAAGGAAGAACGCGGCAACAAGGGCGCCGCCCTCACGACCTTTATTTCGCTCGCCGGACGCTACCTCGTCCTGATGCCGAATAACCCCCGCGGAGGCGGAGTTTCCCGCCGTATCGAAGGGGAAGAGCGCCAGGAACTGCGTCACCTGATCGAAGAGCTGAAGCTCCCGCAGGGAATGTCGGTTATCGCCCGCACGGCCGGTATCGGCCGCACGATCGAGGAGCTGCAGTGGGATCTCGACTACCTCCTGAAGCTCTGGAACGCGATCTGCGACGCGGCGACGCCTGAATACGAACTCGTCCGCGACGAAAACGGCCACCGCACGGTGTCCTATGTGACGGACCCCGTGGTGAACGGTCAGAAGCTCCGCCGCGTGAACCCGGCCCCCTTCCTCATCGTTGAGGAAAGCGCCCTCGTGATCCGTGCGATCCGCGACTACTTCCAGCCCGAGGTCGGTGAGATTCTCGTCGACACGGATGAAATCTATGACCAGGCCCGTCAGTTCATGCTGAACGTGATGCCGGACATGGTGGGCCGCGTGAAGCGTTACCGCGAGGAGACCCCGCTCTTCTCCCGATTCCAGATCGAGCACCAGATTGAGACCGCGTACTCCCGCACCGTGACGCTGCCGTCCGGCGGCGCGATCGTGATCGACCACACCGAGGCGCTCGTCGCGATCGACGTGAACTCGGCCCGCGCGACCCGCGGCGCTGATATTGAGGAAACCGCCTTCCGCACGAACTGCGAAGCGGCGGACGAAATCGCCCGCCAGATGCGTCTGCGCGACCTGGGCGGTCTCGTCGTGATCGACTTCATCGATATGGAAGACGCCCGCAACCAGCGCGCGATCGAGCTCCGCATGAAGGACGCCCTGAAGGACGACCGCGCCCGTGTGCAGATGGCGAAGATCAGCCGCTTCGGCCTGATGGAGCTCTCCCGCCAGAGACTCCGCCCGGCGCTTTCCGAAGGCCACCACATCACCTGCCCGCGCTGCAACGGCCTTGGCGTCATCCGTGACACCGAGAGCTCCGCGCTCCAGGTTCTCCGCATCATCCAGGAAGAAGCCACGAAGGACGGTACCGGCGCGATTCACGCTCAGGTTCCGGTCGATGTCGCGACGTACCTCCTGAACGAGAAGCGCACCGAAATCGCGAAGATCGAACAGCGTAACCGCATCCCGGTCATCCTGATCCCGAACACCGTGCTCGAGACCCCGCACTACCACATCGAACGCATCCGCGCGAATGACGAACGGATGGAGGACGATGTCGCGAGCTACAAGCGCGCTGAGGATATCCAGCCGGTGTCGACTGACCCGTACGCTCTGAAGTCTGACGAAAACAAGCCCGCCCGCCCGAAGCAGGTCCCCGTGATCAAGAACATCACGCGTGACACGCCGGCGCCGGCTCATGTTGACCGTAAGAAGGAAGAGGAGAAGAAGGAAGCGCCGGCCGCTAAGGCTGAGGCTGCCGCTCCGAAGGCCGCTCCCGCGCAGACTCAGGCTCCGAAGAAGGGATTCTTCGCGCGCCTGATGGATATCCTCCTTGGCTCGAACGAACCGAAGGCTGAGACCGCCGCGCTGAAGGCGGAAGCCGCCGCAGCTGCCGCTCCCGCGGCCGCCGCGAAGCCCGAAGCGAAGAAGGATGAAGCGGGCGAATCCCGCCGGGGCCGCCGCGGCAACCGCCGCCGCTCGAACGCCCGCACGGAAGCCGGTGACCACGAGTCCGCACCGGCCGCCGAGCGCCGCGCGAAGGCCGCTGCCGCTGAAACGACGGAGAACCGCCGCAGACGGAGCCGCCGCCGTCATTCGGAAGAGTCCGAAGGACAGGTGAACGCTCAGGCTCAGCAGCAGGCATCTGAAGAAAAGAAACAGCAGCAGACCGCTGCCCCGGCTCAGACCGCCCAGACCCCGGCTCCTGCCGCTCAGGACGCCCAGTCTCAGCAGCCCGCTCAGGAGCAGCAGAACGAAGGCCGTCGCCGCCGCCGTCATCACTCCCACCGCACGCGTGAGGAGGATCAGCAGACGCAGCAGGCCGCCGTTCAGAACGCGGCTCCGGCTGAGGATGTGACGGAACGCGAGGTGCGCGAGTTTGAGACCCGCGCGGCGAAGCTTGCCGTTGCCCCGGCGACATCCGGCGAAAGCGTTTCCGACGTGAAGCCGATCGTCGCCGCTGTCGCTCAGGCGGTCGACGCCACTCCCGCTCACGAGGCTCCGAAGGACGAGAAGGAAGGCGGAACCCGTTCCCGCCGCAGCCGTAACCGCCGCCGCGGCGGAAAGTCGGGCGCTGAGCGCGCCGCGGACACCGTGAAGACGGAAACGACGGCCGCAGCTGAAGCCGCGGCCCCCGCCATTGCCGCCATCGCTCCTGCCGTAGCTGAAGCCGTTACCGCGGCTCCGGCCCCGGAAGTGAAGGCAGAACCCGCCGCTCCGGTCGCTGAGGCTCCCGCCGCTCCCACCGCGGAACCTGAAAAAAAGTCTCCGGCCGAAGCCGAAACTGCGGTACAGTCTGAACCCGTAGAAAGCGCTCCGGAAGCTGTGCCGGCCGCATCCGAAATGGTGGAAACCGTGACGGCTGCCCCGGCTGAAGCCGAAACCGCCGCTCCCGCTCCTGCTCCCGAGAAGCCTGAGGCTTCCGTCACCGGAGCCCGGATCGCGGACGGCGCCACCGGTATCGAGGCTGAACTCGCGTCTCACGGTCTGCAGGTCGTTCACACCCGTCCCGAACTCGTGGGCGAAGTGAGCTACACGCAGCCGAAGGCGCCGGGACGTCCCCGTCCGGTGCTTCCTCCGGTTGAAGCGGTCGAAATGATCCAGGTCGAGACGAAGAAAGACGCGTCTTAATCCGATCAGCCCCGGGATCGGGGCACCGCAATAAAAAGGGCGCTGGGGTTTTTAGAAATTCCAGCGCCTTTCCTTTTTCTTTCGCTTTCCTTTTTCTCAGGTGAGATACATGGGGTCTGAAAACCTAACCGATAACTCCCGCGTGATTCCGATCGTGAGTGAGTCGCTCGAAGCCCTGCCGATTCCGCTGAATGGCGGTATCCGGGAGAAAGACGGCTGCTGGGTCGACATGCTCGGGCGGCCTCTGACCGATATCCGTATTTCGGTCACCGATCACTGCAACTTCCGCTGCCGCTACTGTAAGCCGAAGGAGATCTGGGATAAGTTTGACGCCTATCTGCCGCATGAGGAACTGCTGAACTTTGAGGAGCTCTACCGGATCTCCCGGATCGCGGTGGAGCATGGTGTCCGGAAAATCCGCCTCACGGGCGGCGAGCCGCTCCTCAGAAAGCATATTGAGGATCTGATCGCGAAACTCGCGACTCTCAGAACCCCGGACGGGAAAAAGGTCGATATCGCGATGACGACCAACGGCTCGATCCTCGCGAAGAAAGCGAAGGGACTGAAAGAGGCGGGGCTTGACCGCCTCACGGTGTCGCTTGACGCGCTCGACGAAAAAATCTTCCAGGAGTTTAACGACGTCGGGTTCCCGGCCGCGAAGGTCCTCGAAGGGATTCACGCGGCGCGCGAGGCCGGTTTCAAGCACGTGAAGGTGAACACCGTTGTAAAGCGCGGCATCAACGAGAATCAGATCGTTCCGCTTCTTGAGCACTTCGCCGGCACCGGGGTCATCGTCCGCTTTATTGAATATATGGATGCCGGCACGTCTAACGGCTGGCGGATGAACGAAGTCGTTCCGACAAGCGAAGTGATCCGGATCGTGAGTGAGCGGTTCAAGGTCACTCCCCTCACGCCGAATTACCTGAGCGAAACCGCGCAGCGCTGGCGTTACGGTGAGGGCGACGATGAGTTTGGCTGCATTTCGTCTGTCACGCGCCCCTTCTGCCGCAACTGCTCGCGCGCCCGTCTCTCGATTGAAGGCGCGGTGTACCTCTGCCTCTTCGCGGACCGGGGTTTTGATATCCGAACGATGCTCCGCGGCGGCGCGAGCGACGAGGAAATCGCCGAGGCGCTCGGCCGCATCTGGACGAACCGCAGCAACCATTATTCGGAACTCCGAATGAACGGAATGCCTCTTCCGGTCAAAAAGGTCGAAATGAGTTATATCGGCGGCTGACGCTCTGTCGTTAGAATAAAGGTTTTGCCACTTGCAGCTCTCTCTCGGAAAATACCGGAAAAAATACTCTGCCCCCTTCCGTCTGAGACAGAAAGAAAAAAAATGCACTTCAATCCCACAGCGATAACCTTCATCGGCTATCTCGTGCTGATGGTGATGATCGGCTTCTATGCCTGGCATCACACGAGAAGCTTTGGTGACTACATTCTCGGCGGCCGAAAGCTCGGCGGCCTCGTAACCGCGCTCTCAGTCGGCGCGTCCGACATGAGCGGCTGGCTCCTGATGGGCGTCCCGGGCGCGGCCTACGTCGCCGGTATCAGCGAGTCCTGGATCGCGATCGGTCTCACGATCGGCGCGTGGCTGAACTGGAAACTCGTTGCCGCGCGTCTTCGCCTCTACACCGAGGTGTCGCATAACGCGCTCACGCTCCCGGATTACTTCCGGCAGCGTTTCGAAGACAAGTCACACTGGCTCGCCGTGAGCGCCGCGGCCGTGATTCTCGTTTTCTTCACGATCTACTGCGCCTCCGGCATGGTGGCCGGCGCCCGGCTTTTCGAGAACACGTTCCATCTCCCCTACTCCACCGCGCTCTGGCTCGGCGCTATCGCGACGATCGCCTACGTCTTTATCGGTGGGTTCCTCGCGGTGTCCTGGACCGATACGATTCAGGCGTCCCTCATGTGCATCGCGCTTGTGGTGACGCCGATCGCCGTCATGATCGATCTCGGAGGCGCGTCCGCCGCCACGAACCAGGTCGCCGCGATCAACCCGGATATGCTGAGCATGATGAACGGTCAGACCACGATCGGCATCATTTCGCTTCTCGCCTGGGGTCTTGGCTACTGCGGTCAGCCGCACATTCTCGTCCGCTTTATGGCGACGCGTTCGATCCGCGTGATCCCGAATGCCCGCCGCATTTCGATCACCTGGATGATCTTCTGCCTCGCCGGGTCGGTGGCTGCCGGGTTCTTCGGCGCCGCGTTCTTCGCGGGTCACCCGGATCTCGCCGGTGCCGTGACGGAGAACCACGAACGGGTCTTTATTGAACTCGCGAAGGCGCTCTTCAATCCGTGGATCGCCGGTATCCTGATGTCCGCCATTCTCGCGGCCGTGATGTCGACGCTTTCCTGCCAGCTCCTCGTCTGCTCCTCAACGCTCACGGAGGACTTCTACCGCCGTCTGATTCACCCGAAGGCAAGCAACCGCGAACTGATGATTTTCAGCCGCGGCATGGTGCTTCTCGTTTCCATCATCGCGATCATCATCGCCCGTGACCCGAACAGCCTCGTGCTGTCGCTCGTCTCCTACGCCTGGGCCGGGTTCGGTGCCTCGTTCGGCCCCGTGATCCTGATCTCCCTCTGGTGGAAGCGCATGACCCGTAACGGCGCTCTCGCCGGCATGCTGGTAGGCGCGATCACGGTGCTCGTCTGGCACTACTTCGCGTGGTTCGATCTCTATGAGATCCTCCCGGGCTTCGCCCTTGGGTCTCTCGCGATCATCGTGGTGAGCCTCCTCGATAAGGCTCCGGAAAAGGAAGTGACGGACGCGTTCAATACCGTGGAACGCCGCCTCGTCGAAGAGTCCTAAAAGTTTCTTCGCATCAAAGGCAAAAAAATCCGGTCATGCAGCGAAAACTGCATGACCGGTATTTTTTAGCCTGAAGAACGGTGCCGGCTGTTTCAACCGACACCCTCCATTTCCCCGTCAGGTGTTCGGGGCTTCCTCTGCCTTTGTGACCGAGAAGGCGAGTTCCTTCCCGTTCAGGCCCACGTTCACCGTGTCGCCTTCCGCAGCCTTTCCTTCGAGGAGGAACTGAGCGAGCGGCGTTTCGAGCGCGTCCTGCACTTCGCGGCGGAGGGGCCGTGCGCCGAACACCGGATCGAACCCGGCCTTCGCGATTTCCGCGAGCGCCGCGTCGGTCACCTTCAGCGTGATACCCTGCTCAGCCACGCGGTCAGCGAGCTTCTGCACCTGGATACCGGCAATCTTCTGAATCGCCTTTTCTCCGAGCGAATTGAAGACCACGATCTCGTCGATACGGTTGATGAATTCCGGACGGAAGTGCTGCTTCACTTCTTCCATCACGGCGTCCTTCACTTCGTCATGCGGGCGGCCGGCCATCTGCATGATTTCCTGCGAACCGAGGTTCGAGGTCATCACGATCACGGTGTTCTTGAAGTCCACCGTGCGGCCCTGGCCATCCGTCATGCGGCCATCGTCGAGCACCTGGAGCAGGACGTTGAAGACGTCCGGATGAGCCTTTTCGACTTCGTCAAAGAGGATCACGCTGTAGGGGCGGCGCCGGACAGCTTCCGTGAGGTAGCCGCCCTGGTCGTAGCCGACATATCCCGGAGGTGCGCCGATCAGACGGGCGACGCTGTGCTTCTCCATGTATTCCGACATATCGATGCGGATCATGGCCTTTTCACTATCGAAGAGGAACGCGGCGAGCGCCTTCGTGAGCTCGGTCTTGCCGACACCGGTGGGTCCGAGGAAGAGGAACGAGCCGTACGGACGGTTCGGGTCCGATAGTCCGGCGCGGCTTCTCTGAATCGTTTCCGCGACCTTTCTCACGGCCTCATCCTGACCGATCACGCGCTTTGAGAGTTCCTCACGCATGTGAAGGAGCTTCTCACGCTCGCCCCGCATCATTTTCGACACCGGAATACCGGTCGCACGGGACACCACTTCAGCGATTTCCTCAGCGCCGACGCTTGTGCGGAGCAGATGCGGCTTATCGGGCGACTCATCCTTCTTCACCTGGCTCGCTTCCTTATTCAGCTTCTTCTCAAGCTCCGGGAGTACCGAGTACTGGAGCTCCGCGAGGCGCTCGTACTGAGCGTTCCGACGGCACTCATCCATCTCGCGGTGGACCTGATCGATCTTGTCGCGGGTTTCCTTTTCGCCGATCGCGTCCGCCTTCTCGCGCTTCCAGATTTCTTCAAGATCGGAATACTTGCGGGAGAGCGTCTCAATCTCTTCCTCAATCGTCGCGAGGCGCTTCTTCGAGGCGTCATCCGTCTCTTTCTTCATCGCTTCGCGTTCGATCTTCAGCTGAATCAGGCGGCGGTCGATCTTATCGAGCGCCTCGGGCTTCGAGTCGATCTCCATCTTCACGCGGGCAGCCGCCTCATCGATAAGGTCAATCGCCTTATCCGGGAGATAGCGGTCCGTGATGTAACGGTTCGAGAGCTCAGCCGCGGCCACAATCGCCGGGTCCGTGATCTGGACGCCGTGATGGGCTTCGTACTTCTCCTGCAGGCCGCGGAGAATGGCGATCGTGTCCTCAACCGACGGCTCCCCGATCATCACCTTCTGGAAACGGCGTTCCAGCGCCGCGTCCTTCTCGATGTACTGGCGGTATTCGTTGAGAGTCGTCGCGCCGATCACATGGAGTTCGCCGCGTGCGAGCGCAGGCTTCAGCATGTTGCCGGCATCCATCGAGCCTTCAGTCTTTCCGGCTCCGACCACCGTGTGCAGCTCATCGATGAAGAGAATGATGCGGCCGTTCTGCGCGGTCACTTCCTTCAGAAGCCCCTTCAGGCGTTCCTCGAATTCACCGCGGTACTTGGCGCCGGCAATCAGCCCCGCCATGTCGAGCGACAGAATCACTTTGTTCTTCAGCGTGTCCGGCACTTCGCCGTTCACGATACGCTGCGCGAGACCTTCAACGACGGCGGTCTTGCCTACGCCCGGTTCGCCGATCAGGACCGGATTGTTCTTCGTGCGGCGCTGCAGGATCTGCATCGTGCGGCGGATTTCATCGTCGCGGCCGATCACAGGATCGAGCTTCCCCTCACGGGCCTTCGCGGTGAGGTCAATCGTGTACTTCTTCAGCGCGCCGCGGGACTGCTCAGCGTCCGCGTTATCGGCCGCCTGGCCGCCGCGCACTTCCGTGATCGCGGCATCCAGCGCGCGCCGGGTAAGACCGTTCTCGCGGGCAATACGGCCGGCATCGCTCTTCTCGTCCGCGAGGGCAAGAAGGAACATCTCGGTCGCGATGAATTCATCGCCCCGCTTCATCGCCTCTTTCTCGGTGAGGTTAAGGGCGTTAGCTAGATCACGGCTCACCTGGATGTCGCCCGCGGTGCCGGAAACCTTCGGAAGGTTTTCGATCGCCTGGTCGGCCGCCCGGGTGAGACCGGGGACGTTGACGCCCGCGCGCTCGAGCAGGCTCACCGCGGAGCCATCCTTATCGTGAAGGATCGCGGCGAGCAGATGCACGGGCTCGAGAAACTGGTTGTCGTGCGCGAGAGCTAGGCTCTGGGCATCGCCCAGAGCTTCCTGGAACTTCGTGGTGAGTTTGTCTTGACGCATAGGTTTATATCTTTCCTTTAGGAATCGCCGGAATTAGGCTTCCGTCGTTCGTAGTTCCTATATGGGGACACAGAAACCGTTTTTCAAGGGGGATTCGTTATCAAAAGTAAATTTTTAATCCCTGCGTAATAGGCTGAACCGGAAAAAGAAAAACCGCAAGGGAGCGAATCCCTTGCGGTTTCGGAACTTCTTTTTGTATCGCGGAAAAAATCCTACTGCCAGCGAGCCTTCGCCTTTTCGTCGCTCTCACGCGCGTCCACCCAGCGGCTGCCGGACGGGGTCTCTTCCTTCTTCCAGAAGGGGGCCTCGGTCTTCAGCCAGTCCATGATGTATTCGCACGCCTCGAACGCTTCGCCTCGGTGCGCGGAGGTGACAAGGCAGAGCACAATCTGATCGCCCACCTCAAGCCGCCCCACGCGGTGGATCACGACGATGTCATCAAGCTCCCAGCGGGCGCGGGCCTTGTCCGCGATCGCCGTGATCGCGGATTCCGTCATTCCGGGGTAGTGCTCGAGCGTCAGCGCAAAGATATCGTCGCCCTGATTCCGGTTACGGACAACGCCCGTAAACGCCACCATGGCGCCGGCTGAGCCGGAGCCCTTCCGCAGCTCCTCCATTTCGCGCGACACGTCGAAATCCTCGTGCCGCACGATCACCTTCGTGATCCCCATAGGACTAGCCTCCGGTGACAGGCGGGAAGAAGGCGACTTCGTCGCCGTCCTTGATCGCCGCGGTTTCATCCGCCATCACCTGGTTCACGGAGAAGCGGATGCGCTTCACGCTTTCAAAGCCGCTCTTCCAGGGATCGCCCTGCCCCACGAGGTAATCGCGGAGCGCGCCGACCGTTTCAACTCCGGCGGGCACTTCAACCGTTTCAGAGGGACGGCCGACCGCGTCGCGGAGATAAGCGAAGTAAAGCACCTTGACTTTCATTTGAGGATCCTCTTTTTTGTTGTATTAAAGGAGGGAAGAGTTCCGGAACGCTCTGAGGAACTGCTGGGCCGGGAGCCTGAAACGCTCCGCCTCAGGCGAGGAACTCTGCCAGTGGATAGTAGTCCACGAAATCACCCTGCCGGATGTCCTTCCCGACAGGGACGTCCACGATGCCGTCCGCCTTGGCGCAGGAGGAGAGCACCTGGGAATTCTGGTTCGGGAGGATGCAGAGACCTCCCTTGTCGTTACGGTAGACGCGGATAAATTCCTCACGGTCACCGGCCTTCCAGTCGAAGTCCGCGCGGACCGCGATCGGACGGTGGAGATCAGCGCGGCCGCCCTGACGGACGCGAAGGAACGGACGCACCATCATGAGGGTTTCGACAAACACGGCAACCGGATTTCCCGGGAGACCGAGGAACGGAACGCCGGACACTTCACCGAACGCGAAAGGCTTTCCGGGCTTCACCGCGAGACGCCACATATCAATGTGGCCAAGACGCTCCACCGCGGGCTTGATGTAATCCTCTTCGCCGACACTCATGCCGCCGGTCGTCACAATGACATCCGTGGAGCGCGCAGCCTTCTGGAACGCTTCGACCGTATCCTCGATCGAATCGCGGACCGAACCCACGTCGTTCACTTCGCAGCCAAGCGCGTGAAGAAGAGCCCGCAGCTGATAGCGGTTCGAGTTATAGATCGCGCCTTCGCGGAGCGGTTCCCCGGGGCGCGCGAGTTCGCTTCCGGAGCAGAAAATCGAGACGCGGAGGCGGCCGTAGACGCGGAGGTACGCGCGGCCGGTTGACGCCGCGACGCCGAGGTTCGCGGGGGTGAGCTTATCGCCCGCGTGCAGAATCGTTTCACCCGCCGGAAAGTCGCTTCCCGCGAGGTGGACGTTCGTTCCCGTCTTCACCGGGGCCTTGAAGACCACCGTGCCGTCTTCGTTCTTTTCAACGAGCTCCTGCTGCACGACGGAATCCGCTCCGGGCGGCACCTGAGCGCCCGTGAAAATACGGGCCGCGGTGCCGGCTTCAAGCTGCGTACCGACGGAACCCGCGGGGATCCGCTGCGACACGGGGAGCGTCACCGGATGCTCCGGGGAGGCAGCTGCGAGGTCCGAAGCGCGGACCGCATAGCCATCCATCTGGGAGTTATCCGCCGGCGGCACGTTCACCGGTGAAATGATGTCTTCCGCAAGCACCCGGCCCTCGGCGTAAAGCGTCGGAATGGTTTCAGTCCTTCCGATCGGGGTGACTTTGGAGAGCAGGTTCTGCAGCGCTTCACGGTAGGAAATCATTTCCCGGTTACTCCTTAACGTTATCTTTCTCTTTCATCCAGCTGTCCCGCAGGCTCACGATGAAGTCCGCCACCTGCCGGGGTTCGTTGAGGTTCAGCCACGACATTCCGGGCGGAATTCCTTCCGGAGTGTCAGAGGCCACCGCAACAATATCACCTCTCTTCGTCCAGAGCGGGGCTTCTTTATGAGGCCCCCTCGAGACTTCGATACGGGGAAAGTCGCCGTCATCCTTGAATCCTTCGAGCAGCACGAAATCCACCGGCTTCATCGCGCGGAGAATCTCGCTCAAGGGCTTTCGTCCCTCAGGCGTCTCCTCCATCAGCGCCCAGCGGTCAGGCGTCCTGAGGATCACCTGCTCGGCGCCCGACACCCGGTACCGGTACGTATCCTTCCCGGGGGTATCGAGATCCACCTGATGATGCGCGTCTTTCACGCAGGAGACACTGTAGCCGAGTGCCCGGAGACACTCAACCACCTTTTCGTTGAGGGTGGTCTTCCCGCTTCCGGAGTATCCCGTGATGCCGAAGAGAAACAATTTTGATTACTCCTTTGTATGACGGTCGATGAACTGCTTCACGTCCTCCGTTTCAGGATCCATCACTTCACAGTGCTGCGGAAGGCTGAGAAGATCGGCGCAGGAGGCGGAGATCGCAGGCACCGTGCCCGTCGCTTCGATAATCGTCTTCGAGAACTTCGCGGCCTGAGCCGTCTCGAGACACAGGCACTTTACCCCCGGAAGACGCTTCTCGCGAGCCACCTTGAGACCGTCCGCGGTATGCGGGTCGATCATGACGCCGAGCCGCTCCCAGGTGTCGCGGATCGTGGCAAGACGGTCCGCGTGGGTGCTCTTGCCCGCGGTGAAGCCTGAGGCAAGCACACGCTCCCAGAGTTCCCCGGTGAGGCGGAATTCGCCTTCCGTCGCCATCACGTGCCAGAGGCGCTTCAGCACCTCGGGGTCACGGCCAACGATATCGAAGATGAAGCGTTCAAAGTTCGACGCGCGGCTGATATCCATCGAGGGCGAGGAGGTGACATACGTATGCGCCGCGTCTCTCGGGTGATAAACACCGGTTTCAAAGAACTCAGTAAGGACATCATTTTCGTTTGTCGCGACGATGAGGCTCGCGATCGGGAGCCCCATCTGCTTCGCGATCCATCCGGCGAGAACGTCGCCGAAGTTGCCGGACGGAACGGCAAACGAAATCGCCTCGCCCTTCTCGGCAGCCGCAAGCCACCCCTTGAAGTAATAGACCACCTGAGCGGCAACACGCGCCCAGTTGATGGAATTCACAGTGCCGATCGAATGCGCGGACTTGAACGCATGGTCGTTAGAGACCGCCTTCACGATGTCCTGCGCCTGATCGAACGTTCCGCGGACCGCGATATTGAAGATATTGGGGTCTTCAAGCGAATACATCTGGGCGCGCTGGAAGTCACTCATGCGGCCATAGGGGGAGAGCATAAAGACGCGAATCCCCTTCCGGCCCCGCATCGCGTATTCGGCAGCGGACCCGGTGTCGCCGGACGTAGCGCCGAGAATATTGAGAGTCTTCCCTTCACGCGCGAGGAGATGCTCGAAAAGCGCCCCGAGGTACTGCATCGCCATGTCTTTGAAGGCGAGCGTCGGGCCGTTCGAAAGCTCCAGAAGCCCGATCCCATCCTCAAGCCAGCGCACCGGCGTGATGTCCTTCGGGTCATCGCCCTCACGCGCGTTGCAGTAGGTCTTCTCGGTATAGGTCGAGCGGCAGATTTCCTTCAGCGCCGCCTCATCGATCCCGCTCGCGAAAAGCCGCAGCACCTCAAAGGCGAGGTCCGCGTACGGGAGCTTCCGCCAGGATTCGAGCGCCTCGGCTGTCACCTGCGGGTAGCTTTCCGGCATGAAGAGGCCGCCGTCAGACGCAAGCCCCCGAAGCACGATTTCATCATAGGACGCCCCGGTCGATTCACCGCGGGTGGAGAGATAGCGGATATTGCTTGCCATGTTGTCCTCTTATTAATTCAGTTCTTCTTTGCGAAGGAGAACGATCTTGCCGGTCACGCAGTCAAGCGCCTCGATCCGGCGAATCGCTTCCTGAACGGCCGCTTCCCAGGCGGTGTGCGTCATCAGGACGATTGAGGTCGACCCCTGGCCCGCGACCGCTTCCTTCTGAATGAGGGACTCGATACTGATCCCCATATCCGCGAAGACGCGGCTCACGTCGGCGAGCGTGCCGGGGCTGTCCGTCACGCCGATACGGAGGTAGTAGGAGCAGACCGTCTCACCCATCGGGAGCACATCGACATTCTCGATCTTTCGCTTGTAGCCGAGCACCGGGACCTGGTGGTTGGAGGACACGCCGATCATGCGGACCACGTCCACGATATCCGCGATCATCGCGGAGGCGGTGGGTTCTGATCCCGCGCCCGGGCCGTAGTAGAGGGTGGAGCCCACGGCGTCGCCCTTCACTTCAACGGCGTTTGTCACGCCGCCCACGTGGGCGAGAAGACGCCGCTCAGGTACGAGCGTCGGATGGACACGGAGCTCAATCCCTGTCCCGCGCCGCTTCGTGATGCCGAGCAGCTTCACGCGGTAGCCAAGCTGATCCGCGAACTCGATATCCACGTTCTGCAGATCGCGGATCCCTTCGATATAGGCCTTATCAAACGAAATCGGGCCGCCGAACGCGATCGAGGAAAGGATCGAGATCTTGTGGGCCGCGTCGATGCCGTCAATATCAAACGAAGGATCGGCCTCCGCGTAGCCAAGCTTCTGCGCCTTGGAGAGCGCCTCAGCGAACGAAATCTTCTCCTTCCGCATGCTCGTGAGAATGAAGTTTGAGGTGCCGTTGATGATGCCGACCACCGACTGAATGCGGTTCGCGACGAGCGACTCACGCATTGCCTTGATGATCGGGATGCCGCCAGCGACCGAGGCCTCAAAGGCGACGATCACGCCCTTCTTCGCCGCGGCGTCAAAGATTTCGTCCCCGTGCTGCGCGAGGAGCGCCTTGTTCGCGGTGACGACGTGCTTCCCCGCCTCAATCGCGGCGAGGATATAGGAGCGCGCGGGTTCGATTCCGCCCATCGCCTCAACCGCGATCGCGATCTCGGGATCCTCCACGATTTCATGCCAGTCAATGCCGAGCGACCCCACGAGCGGGACGAGGTCAGAACGGTTCTCGGGGTGACGGCACGTCACATACTTCACTTCGATCCTTGCGCCGGCTCGCGCGCTGATCTGCTCCTGATTGCGGTTAAGCACCCGGCAGACACCGCCGCCGACGGTTCCTGCGCCGGCCAGACCGATTTTCACTGAATCCATGAGTTAAAGCTCCCTGCTTATTTTGAGAGTAACGCCATCCGCCCGTTATTCACCGCGATCCGATAGGATGACCGCGCCCGAGCGCTGCTTATTTTTTTCTGCAGCGGCAATTTGAAAATCGTACCAAATATCAAGACCTATAGAAAACCAGAGGGCGGGCTTCGGATCCCGGATATGCGATTTTTTTTCGGGAGTTCACACAGCTGTCAATTCACGGCGTTATATTGGTCAGTGATACAGACACGCAAATATGAGGAAAACTATGCCTCTGCCGGCTTCCCCGAAAGTTCCGGGCGACATGCTCGCCGACTATCAGAGTGAAAATGACCTGCCGCTGAAGACTCCGCCGAAGGCGGAAACCCCGGCCGCAGAAAAGCAGCCGAAGAGGCGCCGCCGCGGGAAGGCACCCGCCGAGGCGCTCGAAATGGCAGCGCCCGCCGCCGCGGTCACTGAAAAGAAATCTGCCGCGTCCCGCCGTAAGAAGGCGGCCGGGAAAGCAGCCGCCCAGGCCGCCCGCAAGGCTGAAACCGCCGCGGCTCCGAAGGTTCAGCCGCCGATCACGCTGGGCACTCCTTCTGAAACGAAGCTCCCGTCGCTTCGCCGCGGCCGCGCGCTTCCGGATCCGAAGATGCCCCGCATGTTCGCGCTCGACACGAATGTGCTCCTCCACGATCCGACCTGCCTCTTCCGGTTTGAGGAGCATGACGTCTTCATTCCGCTCACCGCGCTTGAGGAACTTGACCGCCATAAGACCGGCATGAGCGACATCGCGCGTAACGCGCGCCAGGTTTCCCGCACAATCGATCAGCTGATGGAAGCGACCGGGAACCCCGATCTCTCAGAAGGCCTTCCGCTTTCCGCCCTAGGAAACCGCGAGGCGAAGGGAAAGCTCTACTTCCAGACTGGACGCCTGAATGTCGAACTCCCGCTCCCCTCGGATCTGAAGACCGGGTCCGGCGACAACGCGATTCTCTCTTCGGTTCTTGGCATCACCTCGGTCCTCAAGGACCACGTCGTGATCCTTGTGTCGAAAGACATTAATATGAGGATCAAGGCCGCGACGATCGGTCTCCCCGCAGAAGACTATTTCAACGACAAGACGATCGACGACTCGGACCTCCTCTATAGCGGTAAGCTCTCGCTCCCCGGGAACTTCTGGGAAACGCACGCGAAGGGGATGAAATCCTGGCAGAAGGACGGCTTCACCTGGTACCGGGTGAAGGGGCCGCTTGTTCCCCAGATGCTCGTGAACGAATTCGTCTATTCGGAAAGCGCTCAAGGGGGCTTTGAAGGCATTGTGAGCTCGGTCGACCGCGATGAAGCGGTGTTCCGGTCACTCAAGAACTACACGACCCCGAAGAATAACGTCTGGGGCATCACCGCGAGGAACAGCGAACAGAACTTCGCGCTGAACCTCCTCATGAACCCCGAGATTGACTTCGTATCGCTCCTCGGTCAGGCCGGCACCGGCAAAACGCTCCTCACGCTTGCCGCGGCTCTCACGCAGACGCTTGATGAACGCCGGTACTCGGAAATCATCTTCACCCGCGCGACGGTCTCGGTAGGCGAAGAGATCGGTTTCCTCCCCGGCACGGAAGAAGAGAAGATGGTGCCCTGGATGGGGGCGCTGGAAGATAACCTCGAAGTGCTGAACCACACGGATGCCTCCTCCGGCACCTGGGGTCACGACACGGCGCAGGACATCATCCGCTCCCGGATCCGCGTGAAGTCGATGAGCTTCATGCGCGGCCGCACGTTCCTCAACCGCTTCCTCATTATCGATGAGGCGCAGAACCTGTCTCCGAAGCAGATGAAGACTCTTATCACGCGAGCCGGCCCCGGCACGAAGATCGTCTGCATGGGGAACATCGCGCAGATCGATACGCCGTACCTCACAGAGGGGAGCTCAGGCCTCACCTACGTTGTCGATAAATTCAAGGGCTGGGCGCACGCGGGCCACATCACGCTGCAGCGCGGCGAACGGAGCCACCTCGCGGACTTCGCGTCCTCGGTCCTCTGATTAGACTCTTCACCCATAAAAAATCCCGGATCCAGAAAGATCCGGGATTTTTTATCCTCACTGCCGTTTCGTTACGGCTGCGGCGCCGCGGGCTGTGTGGCAGGCGCCGCGGGAGCTGGAGCGGGCTTAGGTGTCGAGGCTGCGTCCGGGTTCTTCATCTGCGACGCAGTCACCTGCGGGAAGTCATTAGACGGCGCGGGAGCCGCAGGCGCGGGAGCCGCAGGCGCGGCGTCCGACGGAGCGGCATCCACAGCGGGAGACGAAGCGTCGTCAGAACTCTTCGACCTCTGACCCTGCGGCACTTCCACGATCCGGCCTCGCTCAGAAGGCTGTCCCGGATGGCCTTCAAGGGGCGCTGCCCCATTCGGCGCCTGCGGGACCACGGCGGCAGAGGAGGCAGCCGCGCTTGAGCCCCCGAAGAAACTCGTGATGCCGGAGTTCGTCACGATCGAGAAAAGGACAATACCCACCATGATGAACGCGAGCGCGATCTTCACGCCGATACCGACCGCCATCCCGATCCAGGTGGCGAGACCCACGGTTCCCGCCTTCAGCATGTCGCGGCCCGCCATGATTTCACCGATCACCGCGCCGATCAGCGGGAAGAAGACAATGCCCCAGATCCCGGTAACCAGCCCCACCACGGTGCCGATCACAGCGCCCCAGAGGCCGGCGCGGCTCGCGCCCGCCCGCTTCGCGCCGAGAATCTGCGCGAGGATATCGATGCCGATACCGACCGCGGCAAGCAGCGCGAGAATCACAACCGCCGTCACCGAGATCAGCTCATAGCCGCTCGCCCAGCCGATCAGCCAGCTGCCGGCAAAAATGATCGGCAGTCCCGGAATCGCGGGGATCACGGTTCCGGCGAGACCCACAGCGATAAGGGCGAGAGCCCCGAGATACAGTAGGTATTCCATGTCTTCCTATCCTTAGGCAGGTTCCTGCATGTCGTCCGGCACATAGCCTTCGGGCACCTCTGCCCGGTTTTCGAACGACGTGTACTTCCCGTTGAACGTAAGCTTCACGGTCCCCACAGGGCCGTTACGCTGCTTGCCGATGATCACTTCGGCGAGCATCGGATCGGATTCCTTGTTGTAAACCCAATCGCGATAAATAAACATGATGACGTCAGCGTCCTGTTCGATAGCGCCCGACTCGCGAAGGTCGGACATCACAGGGCGCTTGTCGGGGCGGCCGTCAACCGAGCGGTTTAGCTGGGAAAGCGCAATCACGGGAACGCGGAGTTCCTTTGCGAGGCTCTTCAGGCCGCGGGAAATTTCAGAAATCTCGGTCGCGCGGTTTTCTTCGCGGCGGCTGGAGCTGCCGCCCATCAGCTGCAGGTAGTCGACCACGATGAGGCCGAGCTGCCCGGTCTGCGCCATGAGGCGCCGGGCGCGGCTTCGGAGCGAGGTGACGCTGAGCGCCGGCGTGTCATCGATATAAAGCGGCGCCTTTTCCATATCGGCGACCGCGGTCGTGAACCGATCCCAGTCGCCACCCTCATCAAGACGGCCCTTGCGGACCTTCTGCGCGTCAAGGCGCCCGTGCGAGCAGATGAGTCGCATCGCGAGCTGCTCGCCGCTCATTTCCATGGAGAACACGGCAACCGGCCAGCTGTTATCGCCCGCCATCGCGACATGCTCCGCGATATTCAGCGCGAGCGCGGTCTTACCCATCGAGGGGCGGCCGGCGATGATGATGAGGTCGCCAGGCTGCATGCCGGACGTCTGCTGATCGAGGTACCGGTACCCGGTCGAGACACCGGTGACATCGTTCGCTGACTTCGTTCGGTAGCGCTCCGCGACGATATCGGAGACGTTCGCCGCGAGTTTATTGAGTCTCACGAAGCCTTTGTTCCCGCGGTCCGCGCTTTCATTGATCTGGAGAACCAGTTTCTCCGCGTCATCAATGATGTCCTTCGTCTCGCGGCCTTCAGGAGCGAGAGCGGACGCGGCGATCGTGTCTGCGGCGGACACGAGCTGCCGCAGCATCGAGCAGTCGCGCACAATTTCCGCGTAAGTCCGGATGTTCCCGGCGCCAAGCGAATTGCTTGTCAGCGCGTTGAGGTACGGGCGGCCGCCCGCGGCATCCGACCGCCCCGAGCGCTCGAGCTCGTTATAGACCGTGATCACGTCCGCAGGCTCACCCCGGAGGTGCAGCGCCGCGATAGCGTCAAAAATCACGCGGTGGTCGGCCCGGTAGAAATCCTCAGCCGTAATAATGTCGGAGATCTGGTCAAACGCCTGGGTGTTCAGCATCAGACCGCCGAGAATCGTCTGTTCACTCTCGACAGAATGCGGCGGAACACGGACAGAATTCGCAGGAAGATCAGAACTGGAAAAAGGATCAGGCATCAGATTGCGCTCCATAGAGGCCGGAAAGGAGCAAGCGGGCCCCATGATGCAAAACGCCCTCTGAAACACTTTTCAGAAAGACGAAAGCGGGTTAAATAATAACAGTAAAGCAAGAAGGGAAAAAAATAGGCCTCCTTTCGGAAGCCTATTTTTTTCTCCGACAGAATCCCCTTGCGGAGGCTCTGTCAGGAGTCGGACGTTCCGGAGATTACTCTTCGGCGACGACCTGAACCGTGATGTCAGCGGTGATGTCGGAGAGCAGAGCGATCGTGATCGGGTACTCGCCAACAGCCTTGATCATGCCGAGCGGCGTGCGGACCTGGCTCTTCTTGATCGTGAAGCCAAGCTTATCCACGGCTTCAGCGATGTCGGAGTTGGTCACGGAACCGAACAGACGGCCGTCAACACCAGCCTTGGAGGCGATGGTAACGGTGGCACCATTCAGCTTTTCCTGGAGAGCCTGGGCATTGGCCAGACGCTCAGCCTGAGCCTTCTCGAGGTCAGCGCGACGGGTTTCGAACTCGGCGATAGCGGCCTTGGTGGCGCGCTTGGCGTGACCCTGGGGGATCAGGAAGTTGCGGCCGTAGCCGTCCTTGACCTTGACCACATCGCCCAGATTGCCGAGGTGATGAATGTTTTCAAGCAGAATAACTTGCATGTCGATATCTCCCCGGGATTACTGATTGTCGGTGTAGGGAAGGAGGGCGAGGAAGCGGGCACGCTTGATCGCGGTATCGAGCTGGCGCTGGTAGATCGCCTTCGTGCCGGTCAGACGGGCGGGCATGATCTTGCCATTTTCCTGGATGAAATCGCGCAGCGTGTCGATATCCTTGTAATCAATCTGCTCAACGTGAGCAGCGGTAAAGCGGCAGAACTTCTTCCGCTTGAAGAGGGCATTGCCCTGGGAGGGACGGCGGTTGCCGGTACGACCCTTGGAACCAAAAGCCATTTTGAACTCCTAACTGAATTCCGTTATGTAAACAATGAGGCGCTGTGTGCGGCTCGAGCGAGGGGTGATGTACCCTTTGAGGGTTATCCTAGCGGGAAGCGGAAGCTGATAGAGCTTTGCCGCTACCTCTCCGTATGCGACCACCAGGGTTTCGAAATTGAGGCGGCGCGTGCCGCCTGCTTCCCGGACTTCGCCCGAGTGGTGAAGAATGCCTTCAAAAACCTGCAGTCCGGACGGTGTGAATCTCGGCTCTTCGGAGCGGATGATTTCGCCGTCAAGGACCAGCTCATTCATGTCTGGCAGTCCTCTTTAAAGCGCCTCTAGCCGAATTACTCGGCGTCCTGAACGTCGGATTCCTCGTCTGCAGCTTCGTCGGAAGCGTCATCAGACTTGTGGGAAGCCTTGCTGTTCGTGCGAGCGGCCACGGCAGCCTTCTTGGCCTCTTCCTTCTCGACAACCTTCATCATCGGGGAGGGAGCGGTTTCGGCGTGCTTCGTCTTCACCACGAGTTGGCGCAGAATGGCGTCGTTGAAACGGAAATTGTTTTCGATGTCGGCGAGCGTGGCGTCAGAGCACTCCACGTTCAGGAGAACATAATGAGCCTTGACCAGCTTCTGGATCGGGTAGGCGAGCTGACGACGGCCCCAATCCTCGATACGTTCAATCTTTCCACCCTGTTCGAGAACAAGGTTCTTGTAGCGTTCGATCATCGCCGGAACCTGTTCAGACTGATCAGGATGCACGATGATGCAGATTTCGTAATGACGCATTGATCCTCCTTGCGGAAAAAACCGCCCAGGGCGTCTCCCGGTGCGGCAAGGACTAACGAGAAAACGGTTATTTTACTCTAAAAATTAAAATTTTGCACGCGAGGGATTATCCACCCGGGTGGCCTTTTCACCGACCCGCTGCCGGACAGACTCAAAGAGGCAGACGCCGGCGGCAACTGACACGTTGAGAGACTCCACCGACCCCATCATCGGAATCGCGGCGAGCGCGTCGCAGCGTTTGCGCGTGAGCTGACGGAGACCTTCACCCTCAGCACCGAGCACCCAGGCAAAGGCACGCTTCTGATCGAAGTCATAGATCGAACGGTCAGTTTCACCCGCCGTTCCAACCACCATGACACCCGCGTCACGCAGCTCCGCGATGGCGGAAGCGAGATTCACGACATAGACCACCGGAACCGATTCCTCGGCACCCGCAGCGGCTTTCGCCGCGGCCGGCGTCACGTGGGACGAGCGGTTAAGCGGCGCGATCACGGCCTGCACTCCGGCGGCATCCGCCACACGGAGACAGGCGCCGAAGTTCCGGGGATCCGTCACGCCGTCCAGAATGAGGAGCAGCGTCTTATCGGTGATGGAATCGAGAAGCTCATCAAAGGAGAGCGTCTTCTCGAGCACGCTGCCCACCGCGACGATCCCCTGATGCTGCACGCCGTGCCCCGCGATACGGTCCAGACGCTCCGCGTCCGCGCCCACCGGGCGGATGCCGGCGGCCTTCAGCTTTTCGCACATTTCGTGCATGCGGCGGTCATGCCGGCTGCGGTCCACATAGACTTCGTCAATCGACTCCGGGTTCAGTCTGAGCCGCGCCGTCACGGCGTGAAAACTCGCGAGGACCGCTTTTTTATTACCAGCCATTCAATCTTTTCCTTTAGATATCAATTCTTTTTCATGCAATCCGTTCAGAATCTCGGTTCGCCTTTCCAGCGCCTCGGCCCTTTCCGTCTCTGCACATCGCGGCGCTCAAAATCAATCCGCCGCAGATCAACGTCGACGCCTGCCACCTGCGCTTCAAGCGGCGTTCCGAGACGGATCACTTCGCCTGAGGCACTGCCCTCAAGGAGGCAGTCGTCGCTGTTATAGAAGTAGTAGTCCCAGCCGAGGTTCGAGACCCGGATGAAGCCTTCAACAAAGAGATCATCAAGCGTCACATAGACGCCGTTCGGCGTGACGCCGGTGACCTTTCCAGAGAACCCGCGGCCGATGAAGTCCTTCATGTACATGCACTTCAGCCACGCGGTGACGTCGTAACTCGCTTCGTCAGCGCGGCGCTCCGCGGCGGAACACATCTTGCCAAGCGTTTCCCAGGCGGCATGCTGAGCCGTAGGACGCGCGTACGGTGTCGCTTCAGGCTTCGGCGCTTCTTTCTTCTTCCCCTTCTGCTTCAGAGAGAATTCGGAATTGAGAAGGTCAGAAGGCGACACCGCGACTTCGGGCTTATAGCGGCGGCGGGAGAGAATACCACGGATCGTCCGGTGCACGAGCAGATCGGGGTAGCGTCTGATGGGGGAGGTGAAATGGGTGTACGCCGGATACGCGAGACCGAAGTGGCCGTGAAGTTCCGGTGAATATACGGCGCGCTGCATGCTTCGGAGCAGCGCGGTCTGAACCGCCTCTTCGTTCGGCGTCCCGCGCACTTTCGCCATCACGGCTTCGTAGTCCGCGGGTTTCGGGGAGGACCCGCCGCCCATCTTGAGACCGAATCCTGAGAGCGTCGTGCGGAGCAGCTCAAGGCGCTCTTCGGACGGCCCTTCATGAATTCGGAAGAGACACTCCGTCTTCTTCCGGACAATAAAGTCCGCGGCGCAGGTATTCGCGACCAGCATCGCCTCTTCAATCAGGCGGTGCGCGTCATTATGTTCACGCGGCAGAATCGCGGTGATGCGGCCGGTTTCGTCTGTCTGAATATAGGTTTCGCGGGTTTCAAAATTAATGGCGCCGCGCTTCTTTCTTGCCTCTGCGAGCACCTTATAAAGCGAATAGAGATTTTCGACGTCCGGATAGACCTCATGAATCTCGTCTCTCGCTCCTTCCTTATCCTGGAGCGCGTTCCACACCTGGGTATAGGTCAGGCGGGCGTGCGAATTAATGAGACCGGGATAGAACTGATAGGCCGTCACTTCACCCTTCGCGTCAATCAGCGCGTCGCACACCATTGTGCAGCGGTCGACCTTCGGGTTCAGCGAGCAGAGACCGTTTGAAAGCTCCTCAGGAAGCATCGGAATCACGCGGCGCGGGAAGTAGACTGAAGTCAGCCGTTCCTGCGCGCTGCGGTCGAGGGCTGTGCCAGGCTTCACGTACCAGGACACATCCGCGATAGCGACAAGCAGCCGGTAACCGCCAGACACAAGAGGCGCGCACCAGACCGCGTCATCGAAGTCCCTCGCGTCCTCGCCGTCAATCGTGACAAAGGCAATATCGCGGAGGTCGACACGCTTTCCGGCATCCTTCTTCAGCACATGATCCGGGAGCGCCCGGGCTTCTGTCAGCACATCAGGCGCGAAGATGGACGGAAGCCCAAAGCGGCGGGCCGCCATTTCAATCTCAACCGATGCGTCACTCGCGGATCCGAGAATTTCCTCGACCTGAGCGCGGGCCGGTTCTTCAAGCGTCGGCTGCGTCGTGATCGCGGCGACCACACCCTGCCCCGCAAGCGCCGAGGCACCGGAAAGCCTGATCTGCACATGGACCCGCGGGTCCGATGGGTCGAGCCAGAAATCCGTCCCCTGCTTCCGGACCACGCCGACCACCTTCCAGGTGTTGTGTTCCGTCACTTCCTTGAGTGAGACAAGGTTCCGGCCCTTGCTGTCAAACCCGAGCCGCGCGACCCGTACCCGGTCGCCAGGGAACACCGCGTCCCCCTGCCCCTGGGAGAAGACGTAGGAAACCCCTTCATCCCCGGTTCCCGTATCCGGGTCAAAAAACACCATGCCGGAACGGGTGCCGGATACCGTCCCCTCAAGCCACGCGGAGCCGTGGGAAAGCGAAATCTTTCCTTCGTCATCCGCCACCGCCGTGCCGTCATCAATCAGGCGCTCCAGCGCAGACAGCACCTCATTCTTCGTCCGGCTGCGGGACCGATCGCGCACCAGCGCGTAAAGCTCATCAAAGGCGAGCGGCGTTCCTGCGCGCCCCAGAACCGACTCGAGCTCAGAAGCCGCGGTTCCCGTCAGAAATGCGGTCAGACCGCCGTCATCTACCCTTGTCCTGGGCCTTCTGGACGAGGATCCTGTATTTTTCCGGATTTTTTTTCTTCTATCTATTGACAAAATTATTCTCTTCAGCGATAATTACATCCTCGTTTGTGAGGATGTGCCCGGGTGGCGAAATTGGTAGACGCACTAGCTTCAGGTGCTAGCGCCTTCACCGGCGTGCTGGTTCGAGTCCAGTCCCGGGCACCAATCATACTGGAAAACATGTGATTGTGCGGTGAACCTCAGAAACGAAAGCCATTAAAGCCTTTTCGCGATTGCGGAGAGGCTTTTTTGTTGCCCGCGGAAAACACTCGCTCGATCAGCCAGTTCCCGCTTTCATCATACGCCGGAGATATGTTCTCTCCGCCGCACAGTCAAAAGCCGCATCTCCGATAAGGAAATGCGGCTTTTTCTCTAAGTTCTCAGCAGAATGGCGAACTTCTGCTGTTCTCTTTTACGAGATTAGAACTTGTGGACGAGGCCGAAACCAGCCTGAGCAGCGCTGGCCTTGCGGTCGAGCTCGTTAGCCTTTTCCTGAGCGTAGCCGGCAGCAGCGTAGACGCTGGTGCGCTTGCTGAACGCATAGGCGTAGCCGAGAGCGGCGTTCCAACGCTTGAACTTGGCGTCGCTGTTGTCAACGTTCTTGGCATCACGATAGCCAACCGTGCCGAGCACCGTGCCGCCGAAAGCCGGAACGGCCGTCGACAGTTCAACACCCCAGCCTTCAACGCCAACAGTCTTGGAGTCGGAGAGCAGGCTGAAGGAATCAGTGGCGGAAGCCTGGTTATCGAAGTAGGTGGCCTTGGCAAAGACCTTGGCAACGCCGAAGTCGTAGTTGCCGCCGAGGATCACGCTGTAACCGTTATCCAGATTCTTGTAGGTCGCGTTGCTGTTGCTGTACAGGGTGTAGTCGCCGGCGAGAACGACGGCAGCCTTACCAGCCTTGTAGCGCAGACCAGCAGCAGCGTAGCGATCGGCAAAGCTCGTGTTTTCACGGGTAGTCGTATCCTTCTTGGAGTCAGCCTTGAAGGAGTACATGGCGGCAGCCTGCAGACCAGAGAAGGCCGGGGTCTGATAGGCGAGTACGTTGTCATAACGGCCGTAGGCAGTGCCAGTGGAGCCAGCCTGGCTGCCGACAATACCGAAGCCGGACGGGAAGGCAGACACATCACCAAGGTAACCGAGCGTGCCGTTATCGGAATTAACGGAACCAAGGCGACCAGCATACAGAGTACCGTAGGCACCGGAGACGTTCACCTGAGCTTCACGGCCAAACAGGCGGCCGTCCTGACCGGAAGCGCCGTCGTCAGAGTTGAAGCCGGATTCGAGCACAAAACCAACCTTGGCATTGCCAATGTCTTCCGTGCCAGTCAGACCCCAGCGGTTGCCCGTGGAGAAACCGGACGTCATTTCAACCGTGTTGGTAGAGGACGTATCGTTATCAAGATTCTTGTGGGTATAGGCGAGGCCCGTATCCACGCGGCCATACAGCGTGACAGACGGAGCCGCGAAAGCGGAAGCGGCGAAAGTGCCAAGCAGAGCGGCGGCGACGAGAGACTTCTTCATGAAAAATTCTCCAGTGTGAATTTTCTTGGATTAATGGCAAATCGTTATGTGATCTGCCTTGAGAGAAATATTGCAAATAGGCAGTTTCAAAGTCAATGAGCCTTCAGGGGAAGACTATACCGTTTACAAAAATTTATTATTTATTTTTAAATAGTTATAAAACAAAGTTAGCTAATGCTAAAACAAAATTAGAAAATGCAAAAAAGCAAAAGACGATTCAAGTTTTTGAGAATGGACAATTTGTATGGAAAGCCGATCCACAAAAGATAGCAGACGCTGAAGAAGATGTTGCTCATTATGAAAATATGGTTAGTAAATACAATACACTTTATAAAAACGATAAATTAAAATTGGATAATCAACAATCTAAAGTAAATAATTTACAAAAAGAAGTTGATAACTTAAAGAAACAATTATAATTATTTACTAATTCTAGTAACTATCATAGTAATTGCCTTAATTATAGCATTAGCAGTAATTTTGCGCAAAAGTAAATAAACCAATAAAAAAAACACATCTGTGATTTGACCGTTATAGATGTGTTTTTTCTATATCGTGGAAAGCCATGTTTGTGGTTTTTCCATTTCCTACAATTATTATACACACACTAAATAGATTTGTCAAACTTATTGACTAATAATTCCATGAAATATATAATTAACATAGCAAAAAAATAAGGAGGACTAATAATGTTAATTGAAGTTCCAGAAAAAGTTGCTAAAAAAATAGTAGTAAAAAGAGATGGAAAAAAAGTCGAGTTTGACGGTGCAAAAATTGCACTTGCCATTCAAAAAGGTTTTGGAGATATTGTAGGAAATGAAGATCCTAAAACAGCTAAATATAATGAAACAGATGTAAATAAAGTATATAGTAAAGTTTTAGGTAGAATAGAAAAAATAGATTCTGATAAAATAAAAATTGAAGAGATTCAAGACTTGATAGAAGAAGAATTAAAGAACCTAGGCTATCAGGATGTTTATGGAGCTTTTGCAAGTTATCGTGAAAAAAGAGCCCAATCAAGACAGTTGTTTTTTGATGAAAAAAAGCAACATAAATTTCTAAAAGCATTGGAAAATTTAGGATTAAAGTCAGCCAATGTAGAAGAAAATAAAAAGGATAGAAACAATGATAATGAAACAACCATGGGAAATATGTTTCAATATGCAAGTACAATTTCAAGGCAATTTGCAATAACATACTTAATGAAAAAGAAGTTTTCAGAAGCACACGAAAATGGAGACATATATATTCATGGAATGAATTTTATTCCAACAGGTACAACAAGTTCATGTCAAATAGATATAAGCAAATTATATGATGATGGTTTTTATGTAGGAAATAACTATATAAAAGAGCCAAGTGGAATAATAGCATATTCAAATCTAGCCACTGTTGCAATACAAGCAAATCAAAATGATCAATATGGCGAGCAAAGTATACCATCATTTGACTATTACATGGCACAAGGAGTTCTTAAAACATTTAAAAAGCAATTAAAACAATTGATTTTTGACTTTTTAGAGTTAACAGACTTTGACAAATTCATTGCTGTAAACGGAATTGAAAGAGAAATAGAAAAAATAAATACTATTGACTTTGAACCAAGTATATTTGATAAATATTGTAGAGAATCTGAAGAGCTTAAAAGAATGTTTAAAATTGCATATAACAAGGCAATTGAAAAAACTAAAAAATTAACAGACCAAGCAATGGAATCATTTATATATGATTTAAACACAATACATTCAAGAGCAGGGAATAGGCTACCATTTTCTTGTATTAACTTTGGAACAGACACATCACCAGAAGGCAGAATGGTAACCAAATCAATATTAACTGCAATTAACAATGGCCTTGGAAATGGTGAAGAATGTGCATTTCCAGTAGCAATTTTTAAAGTGAAAACTGGAACAAACTACAACAAGGAAGACACAAATTATGATTTGTTTGAACTAGCATGCACAGTAGCTGTTAAAAGAAAGAATATTAACTTTTCTTTCTTAGATGCAGAATTTAATATAGATGATTACAAACAAGGAGATTATGATACAGAAGTTGCATACACAGGAATAGGAAATAGAGTGTTAGAAAATGTAGTTGACTCAAATAAAGCAGTATCAGTGGGCAGAGGAACATTATCAACAACTTCAATAAACTTACCTAGGTTAGGAATAAAACATGGAATTTTTTACTGAACTAGAAGAAAAATTAGATTTAGTAAAAGACCAACTCTTAGAAAGATATGAAATACAATGTAAGAAAAATACATACAATTTTCCGTTCCTATTAGAGCAAAATGTATGGATAGACAGTGAAAAATTAAAAGATAATGATAATTTGAAAAAAGCACTAAAACATGGCGTTTTGAATATAGGTTTTAGCGGATTAGCAGAATGTTTAAAAGCTTTGACAGGAGAACATCAGGGAGAGTCAAAAGAGGCACAAAAATTTGGTATTAAAATAGTAGAATTTATGAGAAAAAAATGTGACGAATACTCTGAAAAATACAATTTGAACTTTAATTTAGTTGCAACACCAAAAGAAGAAATATCAAATAAATTTATAAAAATGGACCAAGCTATTTATGGAAAATTAAAAGGTATAACAGACAAAAATCGTTATACTAACTCTTTCCATATTCCAGAAGGATATAGAATTTCTACAGAAGATAAAATTAAAATCGAAGCACAATACCATAGCTTGACAAATGGAGGACATATTGCAATTGTGCAAATAAAAAATGGAGATACAAAGGATGTTATAAATGTTATAAAAACCATGAAAGAAAATGGAATTGGCTATGGAAAGATAGTTAATATGGAGAAGTAAAAATGGACGAATTTGATAAAGAACAAGCCAATAATAGAGAATATGTTTTAAGTATGGTAAAACAAGATGGAAAATTATTAGATTTAGCTTCTGAACGATTACAAGATGACGAAGAAATTGTAATGGAAGCGGTTAAACAAAACCCTATATCTTTGGAATTTGCAAGTAGTAGATTAAAAGATAATGCAAAAATAGTAATGGAGTCAGTATCAAGAGTTGGTTGGACAGCATGTTATGCAAGTGAAAAACTAAGAGCAAATAAAGAAATTATGTTATCAGGGCTGAAAATAGATGGTCAAATTTTATACTATGTATCAAAAGAATTAAGAGATGACAAAGAAGCTGTTTTAGCAGCTGTAACAAATAAGGGGTTAATATTAAAGTATGCAAGTAATAGATTAAGACAAGATAAAGATATAGTATTAGCAGCTATAAAACAAGATAAAAGAGCAAAAGAATATATTGCATCAGAAGAACTAAAAAATGATGAAGACATACAATTGATATTAAATCCACCACAGGAGGGTTAGTCATTATTATTTAAATCCTCCATGTATCACAAAAGATATACAAATACAACACAAAAATAAAAAGTAGATAAAAATTATAGAAAAGTATTGAAAATAAAAAAATGTTATGCTATCCTTAAGTAAGATATGTACAAGTATCTTACTTTGATTTTTTTAGTAAGATAAAAATTTGGATTTAGCACATTGACTTTTTAGCTGTATGAAAGGAGGGAAACGACTGAACTACAGATAAAATATGCTCTGCAAAATTAAATAGAGTAAACCTGCGAAATACAGTTAAAAATGAGTAAATGTGCATAAAAAAGGAAAAAATTGTACATACTAAATACAAAATGAAAAAAGCAGAATAAAAACACTTAAGAAAGAGGAGGAAGATAACCTTGAATAAAAAAGAGACTAAAATAAGTAAAGAGATAAGAATAAATAAAAAATCAGCAAGAAGAAATTACTCAAATCAAACAGGTATTACTCTAATAGCATTAGTAGTAACTATTGTGGTCTTACTAATACTTGCAGGAGTGAGTATAAATGCAATATTTAGTGAAAATGGAATAATAAAAAGGGCAAAAGATGCCCAAAATAAAATGGACCAAGCAACACAAAATGACTTAGACTCAATAAATGAGCTAAATAATTGGATAGACGGAAAAACAAATGGAACCACAGGTGGAGGCACAACGGGAGGAGATGCCAATCCATCAACAACACCTAAAATCTCAACATTAGTAGGAAAAGTAGTAGATAAAAATACAAAAGCAGAAGATGCATATGGAAATAAAATAACAATACCAAAAGGATTTAAAGTAGTAGCACATGGAACGGTAGCAGGTTCAGCAACATATACATATAGTGGAGATAATATTCCAGCAGTACAAGATGGAATAGTAATAGAAAATGGAACAGATGGAAATCAATTTGTATGGGTACCAGTAGGAACAATAAAAAATAAAAACAACACAACAAATACAATAACACTTGGAAGATATGAGTTTGACAGTAACACGGGAGCACTAAAATCAAACACGCCAGAACAAGTTGCATCAGTAGAGAATTGTACACAAGAAGTTACAATAAATACTAATTATAAAGAATTAAGTGTATTTAGAGCAGGAAATTCAGCTACAGATTCAACAGCTCAAAATGCTACAGCAAGAAATTTAGAAGAATTCATATCAACAACCTTAGCAAATGGAGGATATTATATAGCACGATTTGAAGCAAGTGGAACAGCATCAAAAATAACTTCAAAATATAATCAAACAGTATTAGGTAATATAACACAACCAAATGCAGCAAAAGCAGCAAGAGAGATGTATGGAGAAATAAAAGAAAATAATAAATTGGTATATGCAAGTGATTTAGTAAATAGTTATGCATGGGATACAGCAATAATATTTATACAAACATACTCAGGGAAAACAGACTACGCAAGTCATAATGAAAGTAAAACAACGAAAGCATTTACAGCAACAGGAAAAAATAATGACAAATATTGTAATATATGGGATATGTCAGGAAATGCATATGAATGGACCACAGAATACTCTACCTACGCTATCACTAGCGACTTCCGCCCTTGTGTTTATCGTGGAGGATATTACAACGCAGATCTTGGCTTAGCCATCAATTACACGTCTTACCGCTACTACCATCGCACGACTTACAGTCTCAGCGATCTTGGTCTACGTCCCCTACTTTATGTAAAGTAGCACTGACCACTGATTCAATGAACTAGAAAAAATGAATAAATACGATGTTAGCACTAATGTGTTTAACACGTACTTTAGAGCATCTCAAATGCTAAGAAAAAAATATTTAAGCAACATTTTAAAAAGATGTTGCTTTTTTTATGTTGATAAAGTATAATAAGTATGAAAAGTATAACTGGACTGAAAGGAGAAAATTATGAATAAAGATAAATATGTTGGTATTTGCAAAGTTGGTGAAAAGGGACAAATTGTAATACCAAAGGAAGCAAGAGAAATGTTTAATATAAATCCAGGAGATTCAATAGTTGTTTTATGTGATAAAAAACAAGGCATAGCTTTAGTAAAGTCTGATATTATTGAAGATTTATCAAATAAAATATTTCAAAAAGGAGATGAGTAAAAATGTACTCAATTGAAATTGAAAATCTAACTAAAAAATTCAAAGAAAAAACAGCAGTTAACAATGTTAGTTTAAAAATAAAACAAGGAGAGCTTTTTTCTTTGTTAGGTACAAATGGAGCAGGAAAGACTACTACAATAAAAATGTTATCTACTTTGATTTTACCTACTAGTGGAAATATAAAAATAAATGGATTAGATATAAACAAAGACAAACAAAAGATAAAAGAAATTTTAAATGTATCACCACAAGAAACTGCAATTGCAATGAACTTATCTGTAAAAGAAAATTTAGAATTTATGGCAGGAGTATATCAAATAAAAAATCCAAAAGAGAAAATTTATGAATTGGTAAAAACATTCAAATTAGAAGAAGTACTAAATCAAAAAGCAAAGACTTTATCTGGAGGATGGCAAAGAAAAGTATCTATTGCAATGGCTCTAATAAATAACCCACAAATATTATTTCTTGATGAACCTACATTAGGCTTAGATGTTATTGCAAGAAGAGAATTATGGAGTATTATAGAGAGCCAAAAAGGAAAAATAACAATTATACTAACTACACATTATATGGAAGAAGCAAGCGAAGCAGATTATGTCGTGATATTGGATAATGGAAAAATATCAGCAGAAGGCACGCCGCATGATTTGAAAAACACATATGCAAAGGATTCCGTTAAACTGTATGGAGCAGAACAATCGCAGCTTGCGCTGCTCGAAATACCATATACGGAAGAAAACGGCTATATTAAAATCGAAGCGCCCGATACGGCATA